>Ga0070741_10000120_pt1 | contig 301985 bp, 358 predicted proteins | sample Coa_R1_4_FD_66440 | JGI IMG/M metagenome (GOLD analysis project Ga0070741, IMG submission 66440) | Surface soil microbial communities from Centralia Pennsylvania, which are recovering from an underground coalmine fire - Coalmine... | ecosystem: Environmental > Terrestrial > Soil >...
ACACAACTAACTTTCCCCCTTTTTCCTTTTTGTTATAGAAAAACAGTAACGGTAGTTGTAGAGTAGATTTTAGAATAGATTTTAGAATGGAATCCTAGAATGATTTTCGAAATTGATTTTAGAATGTTTTACTAGCATCTTACTTTTAAAAAAACACAAACTCATTTAACTCATACCGCGATACAGTATCATATATTCATCAGGATTCTCTCTTGATTTTTTTGCGTTTAACGCATCTTGATACCTATCATAATGTTCTATAAGATACAGCTTTTTTCCATGGGATTCAAAGGGATCGATGCCGACAAGATTAAAACCTGATTCTGGGGTAAGGGCATTTTTTTCTTCGTCTGTTACATCAGAACTCATTATATCATGAGATCTTTCGAATCTTCTCTATGTTCTTTTCCTTGTAAAAATAGGATTCATGGCCACGCATGATAAAGTGATGCCTAAACTTGTCATCTAACTGATCAATGGTGTCCCCTGAGGTCTCAAACTCACAAGCAGCACATGTTCCATAAATCTTCATTATGTGTGTAAAAAAACTACTAGTATTTGGATCATTCGACACTTTTCTACTAGTTAAAAAAATAAAAACATCTTACTATCATACCTACAAAATGCTGAAATTGGTATTATTTTGTGTGATATCATGAGTTCACATAGAAGTATGGATCTGCTAGAGTTTTGTGATATCTGCTTTCAAAGAGTAAAACCAAATCTTTGTGAGACATACAAAGGCACATTTGCAAAAATAAACTCGATTCATTTTTCACAACAGGCCAAGCTAGATAAAATTGTTAACAAACTTGAGGTCACCCCAAGAATTGTTGATAGGCGTTGGACTTGTACGTTTGATGATGCAACAAAACGAAAAGAATTTCTAGATTCACTCTGGGGCATTGGGGTGTCAGTTCATACGCTTGATGATCATGCCAAGATATTGATCAAGTTATACAAACCAGATACAAGAAAACTTGGCACTTCTGAAACAATAGATCTTCCAAATTCTGATGCATGGGAACAATTTGATCCTAAAACCAGACAATGGAGCCAAGTAAAAATAATTACCAAAAATGAGAAATTTAGTACCAAGGCTGATCTTGGAAATATTCTCAAGTGTACAAGTATTGACGGAGCATCGTATTATCGCATTAACAAAAATGCCGACCAAGTGATGCTTGTTCCAATGGAAAAGCGAGCTGCCTATAACATCATGTCTACTCTTGCAGAACCAATTGATGCACATTGGAAAGCAGATGAGTCAGGAAATAAGTGCATTATTGAATACAAAGAGATACCAAACCTACCTGATGAAATTTTCAATTTCCTAAAAAGGCTTGGAATAAAGAACAAAAAAATTCCAGACGCTTTAATCTTTGAAAATAATGATCTAGATCTGGTAAGGGATGTCTTATCATGTATCAAGATCAACCTGGTCAAATCGTCTGAAACTATGTCAATTTCATCCGAGGTCAAATCCGGTTCGGCTATGGAATTAGAAAAAATTTCCAAGGAACGATTACAAGTTCTTCTTGATATTATAAAAGAAATGAACGGTACAATAAACATCCAAGAAAACCATATTGTTGTGTCAGGGAATAAAGGACAAGTTAATCTAACTTTTGTGGACGATGAAAAAAGTGGACAGGATGGAACATCTATAAAAATTTCAGTGTCTGCACTTGAAGATCCATCTAGGACTTCGGAAGTATTATTTTTAATAAAAAAGCGACTAGGCCTGATGGATGTGCCTCTTGAGAGTACGATTAGTCAACATTGGCCAATAATCACCGATTCTGATTTACAATATGTTGTCCAGTCCGCAATATCCTGGTATTCTTCAAATCCAGTTTTGGCTGTAAAGATAATTAGTGAATATGACAAGCTTGACAAGATAAAAGAGTGGAACAAAAAAATCAAGGAAGGAAAAGCCAGATCAAACCTTGATACTGTTACACTTGGAAAAATAATAAAGCGATTAGAACCTGTTTGAGTATTAAATTCTAGTCAAATCACGTACAAATTTTGGGTTTCAAATCGTAATCTTTTTTATGATTTAAACTTGAAAATTCTTACATGTCAATACAAGAGTCAAACTCAATTGCATGTTCTGAACTAATTGAATTACAAGGCTGCAAAGAGATTCAAACTACTAAAAAAGGCAAACAATATCTCATTGATATTTCATCTTCACCAAGAATCTTATTCAAAGATGGGGCAAGCACCAAAAGACAGATGCTGTTTAAACAAAATTGTACCGTCACAATAACTTCTGAAAGGATATTTTACAATCGGGATAACGTAGAAATTAAACCTGCATAAATAAAACTACGCTTAAATCAAATATTTTTTAAAAGCCTCTGAGTCCTACAGGCCTGCACAATTCCGGATGTGCTTTCAAATATGAAATTTTTTCAAGCATGGCTGCCTTGTCTTGGGGAAATGTTCCTCCTATTGGATATGCATTTGAACCATGATTTGCACGAAATATTACAGGTGATCTTGGCTGCATCTTTGTTATCAAGAGCTCCAATTCATTTAGCGCATCTGAATCATCAATTGGCAAAAATGGCTCCTTAAACTTTGTAAGAAATTCCTCACGGATGCCATCTTCTAGATGTAATGTCAAAGCCCCGACATAGTGTGGCGCAGATATGCTCAAAACATTTGCAGTATCTTCTATGTGCTGTTTTGAGTATGTCTTTCCACCTAACCCAAGAATTACCATGCATGATATAGTGTATCCAGAATCCTTTGCTTTCTGACATGCTTTAATGATGGTCTGACCAGTTGCACCCTTGGTAACCTTCTTGAGAATAAGGTCTGAACCGCTTTCTATTCCAATGTAAAACATGGTCAAGCCAGCATCGTAGAGTTTCTTAAGATCTTCTGAAGACTTTTCAAGAATGTTTTTTGGCATGGCATAACATGAAATGCGCTCATAGTCTGGAAATTTCTCACGCAAATATTGAAGAATTTGAATCATCTTTTCAGTTGATAAATTCAACGCATCACCGTCTGCAAGAAAAATTCTCTTTGTATCAGGCATGTGTTTTGCAGCAAGATCAATTTCCATTTTGATTTCATCCCAAGGTCTTTCTACATACTCTTTGGTACGATACATGTTACAGTATGAACATTTGTTAAACGAGCAGCCTAATGTAACTTGAAAAATTAGTGATCTTGCTTCTGACGGTGGTCTGTATAACGGATAATCATAATTTAACATATGCCTAGTTTGGTGTGATCTCCTTATCAGTTATTCGATTTTTTTAACTAAACTTTGTCTTATCAATATATCAGCAGAAGATCTATTAGGCAAACTGCTATACTCGGAAATTGTATGCCAGGAGACCCATATGCTAGACGCTTACTGTATTTTGTATTTCTGGGCTCCAAGGGAGGAGTAAACAGAATTAGAATCATATCTCAAATAAGAAAACAACCGCTTAATGCAAATCAGTTGGCAAAAGAACTTGATTTAGACTACAAAGCAATCCAGCATCATATTGGTGTGCTCGAAAAAAACAACTTGATTAGCAAAATGGGAGACAAGTATGGCGTTACTTTTTTTATATCCAATTTTTTAGAAGTAAACTTGGATGTATTTGATGAAATGACAACCAAATTTGAAAAGGGAAAATAAGATGTAACCAGTGATTTTTTGCTAAGAATGTTTCTGAAATTGCAGGATTCTGAAACTGTCAAGAATAACTTTACAATAGATTTTATGTGTAGGAAAAACAAATCCACTCTATGAAGCAACAATATAAAGAATATCTAAAACTCAACAAAAACATCCTACTTGGATTTGCAGCCTCTATAGTAGTCTCTGCAATAGTTGCTCAAAGTCTATCCAATCAACAAAACTATGTTAATGCAACAATAACCCTCATGGTTGACTATATGGTGTACTTTTCCACTTTTGGTTTTCTTTTTTATCTAGACAATAGAAAAAAATATCTTCTTGAATCTGGAAGCGTGGATAAAACAAGCCTAAAAAAAGATCTAATAAAAATAATTTCATCACTTGGAATTGGTGAAATAATTTATACTGCCTGTAGATGGACATTGCAATACTATTTACTTACAAACGCATTTGAAGCATACGTGGCATCTCTTATGGCTCAATCAATTTCAACTGTGATCTATATGATAGCTGTAAACTTGAGTGTGAAATTCATGAGGTTGTATAAAAATGACTATTAGCATATTTGTAGATGGTTCAGGCGGCCCAAACGCTGGGTTTGGGTTCTTTGTAAAGGAATCCGGTGAGTCATTTTACAAAAAAGAACCAAACATAACTAATAATCAAGCCGAATACATGGCCATAATCTCTGCACTGAAAAAATTTCTTGGCAGTACAGACGAAATAATAATCTATAGCGATTCAAAGAATACAGTCTCACAACTAAACCATGAATTTGCGATAAATAACTCACAACTACGAACACTTGCTATGGAAGCCTGGGAATTGATCGCAAAATTTTCCAATTTGAAGATACTTTGGATTCCAAGAAATGAAAACCTCGCAGGAAAGATGCTTGGAAGCTAAATTGGCAGTTGTCTCGGATAAGCTTATTATACAAATTCATCAGAACCCTTTTCATTAAATGGCTGAATCTTTTTTTCTATCCCCAAAATCTATTGCAATCATAGGTGCGTCTGACAAAGAAGGAAGCGTAGGACGTGCTATAACATCAAACATACTAAAAGGATATACCGGTAAAATCTTTCCAATAAGTCCATCAAGGGATACTGTATTTGATAAAAAAGCATACAAGACAGTTCTTGAAGTACCTGAAGAAATTGATTTAGCAGTTGTTGTAACAAAAAACGATGTAGTTCCTTTGGTAGTTGAAGAATGTGGTAAGAAAGGAATCAAAGGTGCAATCGTAATTACTGCCGGGTTCAAAGAAGTAAATGAGGAAGGAGCAAAGTTAGAAAGAAGACTAGCTGAGATATCAAAGCAATACAATATTCGAATCATTGGTCCAAACTGTCTTGGTGTGATGAATCTAGCGCCTCAGACAATGATGAACTCTACTTTTCTCAAAGTAACCCCAAAATCAGGCAGTATTGCACTAGTTTCTCAAAGTGGTGCTATTTGTGCAGCACTTGTTGAGGATGCAAGTGCACAAGGAATTGGTTTTTCTGCAGTAATTAGTATGGGTAACAAAGTTGATCTAAATGAGGTAGACATGCTCCAAATGCTTGCAGAGCATGATCAGACCAAAGTAATTGTAATGTATCTTGAAGACATGACAAATGGACGAGAATTTCTGAAAATATGTAAGCAGATAACAAGATTAAACCAAATAAAAAAACCAGTTCTTGTACTAAAGTCCGGCAGAAGTCCGGAGGGTGCAAAAGCAGCCATGTCACACACTGGAGCCCTGATGGGTTCCGATGAAACCTATGATGCCTTGCTAAAGCAATCTGGTGCAATTCGAGTTGACACCATGGAGGAACTTTTCGATTATGCTACAGCTTTTTCAAAGCAGCCATTACCGCTCAAAGGTGATCTAGTTATAGTTTCAAACGCTGGAGGTCCAGCAATAATTTCAACTGATGCTTGCTCAAAACTTGGAATAAAAATGGCAAACATTGAGGATATTAGACCGCAGATTAATGCAGTAATTCCACCTTGGGGAACCTCAAGAAACCCTGTTGATATTGTAGGTGATGCTGATTTTAACAGATTTGATCATGTTTTGAATCTAGTACTCAATCACCCTAATGTAGGCTCAGTAATAGTAATGTGTACACCGTCTGCAACACTGGATTACAACAAACTTGCTGAAGTAATAGTAAATGCATCTAAAAAATATCACAAAACAATTCTTGCAAGTCTAATGGGTCTTGATGAGGGAATAAAGAACAAAGAAATTCTTGCAGAAGGTGGAGTTCCACACTATAGCTATGCAGAAGACGCAATTAGAGCATTAAAAGCAATGCTTAGATTCTCAAAATGGTCTCAGGCTTCTGAAGGAAAAGTACAACAGTTTAAGGTTAACAAGAAGTTAGTTGAGAAAACCTTTTCTCAAGTAAAGTCAGAGGGAAGAAAGAATCTACTAGAAGAAGAAGGACAAGAAGTATTGCGAGCTTATGGTTTTCCAGTACCAAAAAGTATCCTTGCTACAAAAGAAAAAGAAGCAATACAAGCAGCCAAAAAAATTGGTTATCCAGTTGTAATGAAAATTGCATCTCCGCAAATAATCCACAAATCAGATGCCGGTGGAGTCAAGGTTGGTCTTAAGACTTCACAGGAGGTGAGAAAGGCATTCAAGGAAATTATCAAGAACGCAAGAAGATATGACAAGAAAGCTGTGATCAAAGGAATACTAGTTCAAGAAATGATAAAAGGAGGAAAAGAGACCATCATAGGCTCTAAACAAGAACCAGGTTTTGGACCAATTGTCATGTTTGGAATGGGAGGAATCTATGTTGAAATTCTCAAAGACGTAACTTTTAAGATTGCACCAGTGACAGACTCGGAAGCAGATGAAATGATATCCTCAATCAAGACAAACAAATTGTTGCAAGGAGTAAGGGGAGAAAAACCATCTGATACCAAGAAACTTTCAGAATGCATACAAAGAATTTCTCAATTAATAACAGATTTTCCAGAAATTAAAGAACTTGATATGAATCCAGTTCTAGTTTTTGAAAAAGGTAAAGGGTGCAAAGTAGTGGATGTACGAATTGGTCTAACTTGAAGATGAACCACCTTTATAATGCTTATATTACTTTGGGAGGAAACAGCTTACATGCCAATTAAGACAGGTGCTGAATACATTCAAAGTCTTCGTGGAAGAAACATGAAAGTTTACCTTTTCGGCGAACTGGTCAAAGAACCTGTGGATCATCCAATGATCCGACCCTCAATTAATGCAGTTGCGGAAACTTATGATCTTGCAGTAAAAGAAAGCGAGCTTGCATCTGCAAAATCATCTATCACAGATTTGCAAGTAAATAGATTCTTACACATAGCAGAAAGTGCAGAAGACCTGGTTAACCAAAATAAAATGCAAAGAAAACTAGGTCAGCTTACAGGAACATGTTTTCAAAGATGTGTTGGAATGGATGCACTCAACTCTTTGTATTCTGTTACTTATGAAATTGATGAAAAATACAAAACACCATATCATAAACGCCTAGTTGAATTTATCAAGATGATTCAGAAAGAAAATTTTGTAATAGGTGGTGCTATGACTGATCCAAAAGGAGATAGAAGTAAAGCCCCATCAGAGCAAGAGGACCCAGATGTATTCCTACATGTTGTAGAAAAAAATGATAAAGGTATAGTTGTACGAGGAGCTAAAGCACATCAAACTGGTTGCATAAACTCACACTGGATAATTTTTATGCCAACCCTCAGATTGCAAGAAAACGATAAAGATTATGCTGTGGTTGGAGCAATTCCAGCTGATGCACCTGGACTTACATACATTTACGGAAGACAATCATGTGATACTAGAAGCATGGAAGATGGAGACATTGATGCAGGAAATGCAAAATTTGCAGGACAGGAGGCATTAATGATATTTGATAATGTTTTTGTTCCCTGGGATAAAGTCTTCATGTTTGGAGAGTACGAATTTGCATCAATGCTTGTAGAGAGATTTACATGTTATCATAGAAGAAGCTATGTCTGTAAAACCGGTCTTGGCGATGTATTGATTGGAGCTGCTGCAGCAATAGCAGATTACAATGGAATTCCTAATGTTTCTCATATAAGAGATAAGCTTGTGGAGATGACCCATCTTAACGAGACAATCTATGCTGCAGGAATAGCGTCATCACATCAAGCTCATAAAACAAAATCTGGTGTGTGGTTAAATGACGATATGCTAGCAAATGTATGTAAACACAACGTAACACGGTATCCATATGAAATTGGTAGATTGGCACAAGATATCGCAGGCGGTCTAGTAGTTACTTTACCATCTGAAAAAGATCTAAAAAACCCCGAGACTGGTCCATTATTGAAAAAATACCTAAGGGGCAGAAAAGGCGTAAATGTGGAAGATAGGATGAGGATTCTAAGATTAATTGAAAATATGACTCTTGGCAGGAATGCTGTAGGCTATCTTACAGAGTCAATGCACGGAGCTGGTTCTCCGCAGGCACAAAGAATACAGATAGCTCGTCAAATGCAACTTGAATACAAGAAAAAACTTGCAAAAAATCTTGCAAATATAAATGACAATTCAGAAGCAGGATATGAGCAATCAGATTATTTCCAACGAGTTTTCAAATTAAGCAAGAAATAAGATAGCTATCTGGACTCGTCTTGTTCCTTGCTAGTATCAGGAGAATTACCGTGTTCTTTACTGATGTCAGGCGCATCAGTATATCCTTTATCTATCTCTTCAGATTTAGGTAAATCCTTTTTGTCTGCTGGCTCACCAAATTTACTTGTTTGATTGTCTGATTTTGGTTTGCCTAGCTGTTTTACTAACATTATTCCAACAATTACTGCAATTATGATGTAATTTATTGGAGGAGTAAGTATTCGTGTAACATAGCCTATCTGGGGTACAACGTAAACTACTTTTCCGATATAGTCTTGTTTTGTGATGGGAAAGTCAGTTCCCGGAATGGAACCCGGATTATTATCTCCTTTTGTCCGTATTATTCTTGGATCATTTTGCAGTATCTCTGCCACTCTGTGAACTATGACTTTGTCATGAATTTGTGGTCTGTTAAAAACTATGATATCGCCAATATTGATCTTCTCAAATGGAACATTGCCTTGTACTACTATTACATCAAAAATGTTGAGGTTTGGAATCATACTTCCACTTGAAACTACATAGAATGGATTTTCGGTTCCAAATGCTACTCTAAGACCTATCCAAATTATTGCAATTCCTACTACTACGATTATGATATCCTTAACTAAAGCTGATGAACCAGAACGTTTTTTCAATTATTCTTGTCCTCTTAAATCGTAAGATAAATCTTGCTTAACAAAGCTCTACTGTATCTTATTACCGCAACTCTCGCAGAATTTTGAACCTTGGCTATTTGTAAATCCACATTTACTACACTTTAGATTGGTGCCAAGTTGTCCTCCTAACAACACAATTTCGCCAATCTTTCTTATCTCATCCCATTTTATTGTTGTATCTGTACCATCATTTTTTGTGACAACTAGTACAACACTTGATTGATCTGGTTGGATGCCAATTTCTTTTACTATTCCAACTCTCCGAGCATCTCCATCATATACAAGCAATCCTGTAATGGAGCTAAAGGCCTTAACTCCATGAGCACCTGTTGTAGGAATTGCAGTCTGCATCTCGATTCTTGGTTGTGTAGGTGGAGTTGGAACCATTACATCAGAATTAGGTACTGCCGCACCCACTGTAGCATTTTCATCTGGCTTGCTAAAATTTCTATATTCAGCTAAAATGGAACCACAAGCTGTACAGATGTATTGTCCTTTTTCTAAAAGCACAAGATTTTCTGCTACCACCTCATTTGGATTCTCATACTCTATCTTTGGACTTCCTTCGTATTCTTTTTCACAGGTATTGCAATAATGCTTTGAAATTTTTTCAGACTCTAAACGACCAACTGGAGCTAAAAACAAATCGGGACCTCCAAGATTTCCTTTTCTTTGTTGTTCATCATTAACAGATGCCATGATATATCCGCCAGAGCCTCTTAATTTTTTTAATCTATACTCACTACTCATGGAGTTACTCTATGAAAAACTCCTTTAAGTATGTATATCATGTTGATAGGTCAAATCTATGCTACGTTTGGCAATAAGAGATTATACAATTTCAACAAAATGTTGATTTTTTTTCAATATTTTGGAAAGAGTTAATAGAGCCACTAAGTAACATTAAACAAAAATAATGACGGATAAAGACATCTTCTTCTGTCATGTTAATAAAAAGATGATGAAAAAAGTTGACAAAATTTAATGAACTGGGGATAAAAGAGCCTATACTGACAGCGCTGAATGATATTGGTTTTCAAGAAGCATTTCCTATACAAGCGGGAGCAATCCCTGTAATTCTTTCAGGACAGGATGTAATAGGACAAGCTCATACTGGAACTGGAAAGACTGCCGCATTTTCACTGCCAATAATTCAAACAATTGTACCAAATAAAAAAATCCAAGCTCTCATTCTTGCTCCAACAAGAGAATTGGCAGTACAAATTTCAGGTGAAATACAAAAGTTCTCAAAACGATCTAGTGTGAGAAATGTAACCATATATGGTGGACAAAGCATCAATGTGCAATTACAAGAACTTCAAAGAGGAGTTGAAATCGTAGTTGCTACACCTGGACGTCTAATTGATCATATCAAACGAGGCTCTATTCGACTAGAAGACGTCAAATATGTCGTATTAGATGAGGCTGATACAATGCTTGATATGGGATTTATTGAGGATATTAAATTCATTTTAGATCTAGTACCAGAAAATCGTATTACTTCTCTGTTCTCTGCTACTATGCCACCAGAAATACTCATGCTAGCAGAAAAACACATGAAACATCCACAAAGAATATTCATAGATTCTGATGATCTAAGTGGGGAAGGAATTGAACAGGCATTTCTTGTGATAAGGGACAAGGAAAAAACTGATTATTTGTTCAAATTTATAAAAGAAAACGTAGCTGGTCAGACCATAGTGTTTTGTTCTACAAAAGATAGGACGCGAAGAGTAGCACATGAGCTTGAAAAAGCTAGATTCAATGTAGTCTCAATTCAAGGAGACATGTCACAATTTAGAAGGGATAAAGCAATGTATCTTTTTAGAAAAGGAAAAGCAGACATTTTGGTTGCAACTGATGTTGCAGCTAGAGGAATAGATGTGCCAGAGGTCGCATTAGTAGTAAATTATGATGTTCCTAACCAAGATATGGTTTATTTCCATAGGATAGGAAGAACTGCAAGGGCAGGGGCAAAAGGAAAAGCAATCACTCTTGTATCTTACTCTTCATTGGGCGACTTTAAAGCAATTTCAAGTCAGACCAAAGTACAAATGAAAGATCTAAACAAAGAACTTGGAATCGAAGTAAAAATACCAGATCCATTAAAAAGAGAAGTTACTCAACGAAGAGGCTTTGGCAGATCTGATGGTTATGGAAGATCTGGCGGTGGATATGGAAGGAGTCATGATAGAAGAGATCGAGATAATAGAGGCGGCCGACGAAGATATGGTGACAGAAATAACTACTATGGCCTAAGAAGTCGCTGGTAAAAGCGTTCAATATATTTAGGGTTGCAAATCTTTATCATATATGGAAAAGGTAAAACCCGTTAACACAAAAAACTGGGATGCTGAAGTCATGAACTCTCAAACTCCAGTGTTTGTAGATTTTTGGGCTGAATGGTGTGGCCCTTGCAGGATGGTCAGTCCTGTAATTGAAGAGCTTGCTGGTGAATATGCGGGAAAAGTCAGCTTTGCCAAGGTGAATGTAGATGAAAACAACGAACTTGCATCAAAATATAACGTCTTTAGCATACCTACACTAGCCTTGTTCAATAAAGGTCAAATCGTTGCCCAACAAGTAGGAGCTGCATCAAAGGCTTCCTATAAAGGAATGATAGACAGGGCTCTTGAAAAAATCTAAATCTTACCCTTTTTTGAATCTAAAATAATTAATATCGGTTGGAGGAACAGTTCACATGTCATTTGGCGATGTGGATACTCTGAATCTTTTGTTTGACAAACTGCAAAATCTTCTCAACGATACGCAGGGATTTTACGAATCATTTCTTGATGCAAATACGATGTACAAACAGGGAAAACTTTCTGAAAAAGAGTTTTTCCAAAAATTGGGTGATTATGTAGTCGCATATTCCTCATTAGAATTTCTCTCCGTGAAAGTAATTTTTGAGCTAAAAAAGAAACTTGACAAAATTGCTGGCAATCAACCTACTGGAACAACACAAATGCCAAGCATGATGCCTCCTGGAATGGGTCCACAAGCATCTACTGTTACAGCTGCTACTTTGCCAGGCGCTGGCAGGCCGCCTTCAATTATATCTGCAGGATCTGCTTTTTCAACTCCTGGGGTATTACCTACTCCTGATCCATCTCTAATGCCTAAAGCATCAGGTGTAAATATCTGCAGTTCTTGCGGAGCTGCTGTAAAAGCAAATGCAAAGTTTTGTACAAAATGTGGAAATAAAATCTAGAACAATAATTTCTAATCTTGGGTTGCCCCGCATTCAGTACAGAATCTAGCATTTAGGGATATTTTTGTACCGCATTCAGCACAGAATTTGGACTCAGAACCGATTTCTGATTGGACTCCGCCATAAAGACCGCTGATCGTTTTCACTGCTCCTGTGGGAACAAATTTGTCATCATCTACAACATTTACAGGAGCAAAATCTTTCTCCTCTACATATATCATAAGACGTGGTGTCTGTTGTCCGGGATTTTTAGGATCTGGTACCATGTCGCCAAGCCAGAACGCAAATCTAAGAAGGGTAAGCTCTGGAGTAGAAAAAGTCAATGTATGACTTGACATGTAGTCATCAGAGGCAAGTTTGCCATTGAATACTTTCATCATTTGTTATACCTTGGGTAGCTGTATATTGTTTTTTGGATAACTATGATCTCGCAGTTTCGACATTTCCAATGATATTATTTTAACCTTAAGGCACTTTGTATCATAAAGCATTATTATTGTACAATCAAAATTTGTTTGAAATGTCAGAAACTAGGACAAGTAATACAAAATTAATGATGCTACTAACATTGCAGCAGCCGCTATCACAGTAGTGCCTGGAATTTTACACCTGATGATGGTCCAGCGTTCAATTTCGCATAATGTGGATGAAGGAATACTTTTCTTGGTTGATGGGGGCGCTGCAGATCTTTTGGACAGTACCGATAATAAGACGATGGAGTATAATATGGCAAATTATTGGCATTATAGGAACAGCAGTTTTTGTAATATTGTTTTTCTCAGATAGGCTCCACATCTTACCTGAAGGGAACATGTTGGGAGGTGCGCAGTCGAATACGCATGGGGAATTTACAAGGGGAAATATCACTACAGGAGAATTTCCACGGGAGATATCAAGAGGACAACCAGAAGGGTTTGGAATCGGATTTGGTGGAACATCTCTTCTAATAGAAATCTGTCAGATTGTATTCATTGGATTATATGCTGTATTAGGCAGGATGATTTCAAAGAGAAAATGATGTTAGACCAACTTTTGCGAGCTGAAGAAACTCCATCTTGAAAATCTAGTCCAAAAGTTCAGTCCTTTTTTCGAATATGTATTCAAGCTCGCTAGTCTTCCATGACTCAAAAAATATCAAAAACTTGTATATTCCTACCTTTTCGAGGTCTTGCATCGCTTGTAGATCTTCATTTGCGGTGCCACCAATTGCGGTTAATGATAATTCGATAAAAGGAGTATCTGATGTTATGTTGATATCTTTCACAGCGTTTCCAATTCTAGTTTTGATATAATTAGCATTATTCAGCTTGAAGAAGTGCTGGAACTGGATGACTAGAAAATCTGCATCTTTTGAGATCCCTGTCCAGTCCCATGGATACTCTACCTCATTGTTGTTTACTGTATAGCCAAAAGCTGGTGTTGCCATAAACTTGAATCCTTTATTGTGAGATATTCCTGATGCTACATTAAGAAGAGATAATGTTTTTTGACCATCTGTTGTAAATTCTGGGGAATACATTTCCCCCTTTTCATAGTCATAAATTATTCCATCAACATCATGTGGCAGATATGATGAATGTAATTTTATTGCATCAATCTTAGAATACCATACAAACGAAATAACATGTACTCCTTGAACCACTTTGCTTTTTGCTTCTGCGGTATCCTGCAAAAGTTGAGTAAAATCTGAATCCCGATCAAGCGGTGTTGTTATAAAAAGATAATCTCCACTTCGTAGGTGTTTCTCAGATAATTCCAAGTTTGCGTGATTACTGCCAGAAATATAAAAAATTGCAAATACTGATACTGGTTTTGTATTTTTTTGTTTTATGGGTTCTTCTGTGATAGCATGCATCATAGTTGCCCATCCTCTCTTGATAAGTACTGATATACTGGAGGGAAAGACACATGCTGGGGTTCTATTGCTTTTTTTCAATATTAGTTGATGATCTACTGAACACTTTATTTTCGCTATTGGTATGCCATGTTTGAATTGGTTTAGTGGTGAATCCTGTACCTCTTGAGCAAGAGTTACTTGTCCACAGGCAAGTAAAGAGAAGACCGATACTGCAAGAAGAGCATCCAGACTGGTCTGCGGCAATTACATCAAACCATGCCCAAACTATCTTAAGCCTTACTCATCAGTGTTTCGTATGATTGATGAATCATGATTATTGTTTAATATTTTACAGCAAGTTTTTAGAATTATCAATAACATGGCTCATCCAAAAATTGGAAAAATTCAACGTTTTTGGCTGGATCAAAACTATATGTATGTATGGACCGGGGGGGATTTGAACCCCCGACATCCGCGTTGCGAACGCGGCATCACTACCCCTAGACCACCGGCCCTTTTGTTATCAAGAATAGTTCCGCTTTTATTCATTTACTCAAAGAATAATACTAGGTTTTCAATCAAAAATTTCAATGACTTTTGACACTGTAATTACAAATTCTCATGTAATTCTTCCAAATGGAATGATTGATAAAAATATTGTAATCGATGAAGGAAAGATAGTTGCCCTGACAAATGATATTCCACAATGTGACACAATAATAAATGCAGACGGCAAAGTTTCACTTCCTGGAATAATTGATCCTCATGTACACTATGGCGTATATTCTCCGATAGATGAAGCAGCTGTTACAGAATCTAAAGTTGCAGCAATTGGAGGAGTAACTACCATGATGCGTATGCTAAGATTAAGTGGCTCATATAAAAAAAATCTAGATTCCCATCTGATTGCAAGTAGCACAAAACATTATGTTGATTATGCAATTCATGCATCAATTCTACATAAGGAACAAATCGATGAGATGGGATTTTGTAAAAGTAAAGGAATCAATTCTTTTAAGATATACATGAATTTGGGAGAAGACATAGGGCATGTCTATATGGATATGAAGCCGGGGGAAAAATCTTTACTAGAAGAAAGAGTTGAAATAAATTCAGAAATGATTGAAAAAATAATTTCAAAAGCAGCTCAACTTGACAGCACAGTGCTTGTTCATGCAGAAGACTATCATATGTGTTCATGTGGAATACGACAAGCAAAAGAAAAGAAAAAAGATGGACTTGCCGCATGGTCAGAAAGTAGATCTACCGAGTCAGAGGTCAAAGCAATCACTACTGTATCCAAGATTGCCAGAAATGCATCTTGTACGCTCTACTTTGTACATATAGGTTCCAAAGCAGCAGTAGAAGCTGTTGCAAATGAAAGAAAAAATGGAACAAAAATCTTTGTCGAAACTTGTCCACATTATATCACATTATCGTATGACTCACAAAATGGATATCTTGCAAAAGTAATGCCACCGATTAGATCATCGCAGGATGTACAATCGATATGGGCTGAAATAAAGAAAGGGACTATAGATACAATCGGGACTGATCATGTTGCCAATAGAGTAAAACTCAAGCTTGGTGGTCAAACAGTCTGGGATGCACTTGCAGGTTTCCCAGGAATAGGTACAATGATGCCTATCCTGCTAAGCGAAGGAGTCAACAAGGGAAAAATAAACTTGCAACAACTGGCAAGCATGACAAGCCTTAACACCGCTAGAATTTTTGGAATGTATCCAAAAAAAGGCATCATCCAAAAAGGTTCTGACGCCGATATTGTAATAGTTGATCTTAAAAAAGAACAGAAAGTATCTGCACAACAGCTTAATGGGTTCTCAGATTATAACGTATATGATGGCTGGATGCTCAAAGGTTGGCCAGTAAAGACAATTGTTAGAGGTGAGGTTATTGCTGAAGACTTCAATATGTTATCAAAACCAGGATTTGGTAAGTTTGTGCCACGACCTGTATCATCTTAAGATCTCGAATTTACCGTTTTGCTTTACTTTGTAAATTACATCTGGTTTTGAGAAGATTCCAACTTCGATAACTCCTGGGATGTCAATTATTTTTCTTGCGAGTTCTTTTGGATTTTTTATCTGGCCAAAATCACAATCTAGTATGATATTTCCATTTTCTGTTATGAAGGGGTATCCACGTTCCAGTAATCTGATATGTGGTTTTCCGCCAAGTTTTCTAATCTGAATAGAAGCAGAATTTCTTGCAAAAGGGTGTACTTCAACAGGAACAGTTCTGTTAAGTTTTTTTACAAATTTTGATTCGTCAGCTATTATGACTACTTTTTTTGCAATATTGATTAGAATTTTTTCTCGTAGTAATGCACCACCTCCACCTTTTATCATGTTTCCATTTGAATCAATTTGATCAGCCCCATCAAAAACTAGATCTATTCGTTCTATTTGATCAGCTTCTACGATTGGTATGCCTCCTTTTTCTGCTTCCATTTTGATTTGCAACGAAGTCGGTATTGTTTTTATCATCAGTTTTCCTTTTTTTACATGTGATGATAACAACCTCACTATTGCAGTAGCAGCTCTTCCACTGCCAAGACCAACTACAAAATTGTTTTTTACCATTTTTAGTGCCTGAGGCGATAATGCCTTTATGGCATCATCCACTGTCAATTATTCTACCTCTACTTGTTCTAATTTTGATAATGCCTTCATTATCTCGCTTTTTATCTTGTCTAGGTCTTTATCATCATCTTCAATCTTCTCATCCTCTGGGATTTTAATTGGAGTTGGAATCTGAACTTTCTTCTCAATTGGTTGTACTAATTCTTGTTTTGGCATATCTACAAGCGGTTCTTGTTTTGCAGGTTGAATACTTGTAGGTTCTACTAAAATTATCTCTTGTATGACTTCCTTTGGCTTTATTTCATCATGGAATGCCTTAGGTGGTTCTATTTTCTGATGTCTTATCAGATCTGCTGGAAACTCTGGAATCTTATTTGTTATCTCTGTTAGGGTGCTAAGCTCTACCGTTCTATGTTTTTCATATGATGGCATCTCAATAGGAGGCAATAGCACTGGCGGCTTTTCTTTTTGAACTTCCGATCTCTCTTTTTGAATCTCGCTATTTTCTTTTTGAGTATTGACTATTTCTTTCTCAGGCTCTATTGCAGTTTCTATCTTTTTGACCTGTGGTTTTTCTTGTACTAATTCAACAGGTTTCTCTATCTGTTTAGTTGGAGTATTTGTACTAGTAATCTTTGAAGAAATTTCATGCAGTCTCTGGTCTAGTTGAGCCAGTCTATTGTCCATCAATGAAATGAGGCTGTCTCCTACGGGTCCAAAGTCTGGGTATTTGCTTGCTGTCTCAAGTTTATCGATTTTTGCAATAACTCTTCCAAGTTGATGTTGATATCGTATCAAAAGTTTGTCTTTCTGAACTCCTGAAAAATCAGATTCTTGTTGGTGTAATCTGGTAATTGTTTTGGAGAGTATCTCTTTTTCCATTTTTAATGATTGCAGTTGATTGTCAATAACTGAATTAACAGTAATAGTCTGTTTGACTCTTTTTGTTTTTGGAATTTTGTCTAATGCAACAGCAGTACATGCTCCCGCAAGAGAACTTAGAACTATGGCTATTTCTTCCAATTTAGGTATACCATTTGATCCAATTGTATTTTCTTATTCGAGCTTCAGGATAACCACAGCTTGCACATCTTTTGTGTCTTGCGTGAAATGAGTTTTTGCCACATCTTCTACATCTGATGTGAGGATGCTTCTTTGTATAACCTCCCATTGAGGTAGTTCCTTTAGTCATTGTACACTCACTTTGGTGGAGGAGATATGATAACTACGTTGTCTCCTCTGACAACTATGGTTCCAAGACTCTTTGTCTCTCCTTCAGTAGGGATCTCTTCTGAAGAATCGAGTAGCAGATTCATGTGTTGGTCAAAGCCATGAAGATTACCTCTTATCACTTTACCACCTTTCAGCTTGATAAGAACTACCTTGTTCAGGCTTTCATCAAGTACTTTTACTGCCATATCAACTGACATTTAATTCACTTATTACCCACTCTATCGAGGGTATATATTAAAATTTCATTGGTGTAATTTTCGACTTTTACCGGTGAGCCAAGTTTGACTCTCTTTGATCAATGATCTTACTATTTCATCAAGTATTTTCTTGCCATCTCTAGAATTAGCTTTTGTAGGGTCACCCCATATGCCATTTTTGGTAGCTTTTACAAATGATTTATTGGCCATTTTGCTCAATTTGGCTAGTTCTTTTTTCGATAAATCATCTGGAATTAGTCCTTTTTTTGCTTTTTTCATCTGAACCTTGTCAGATATTGCTAACATGATAGATGTTTCTACAAATCCTGCATGATCAAATTTTTTCTTCATAAAATGCCAATATGAATAAACTGCAACTTGCAGTTTAATGCTTGAAATTCTGGTGTCTGTAGGAATGCGATTTAACGCATTCTGGTTACCATGATGTCCGTTGAGAATTACCACTTTTTGGATGCCATTATTGTACAATGATACACACAGATCCACCAGTAATTTTTCTAATGTATTTGGTGAAATGCTGAGATTAACCAATGGATGATGCTCAAAAGATATCCCATATTGTATTGTAGGTAATAAAAAATAGCCCATTTTTTCTGCTATTTTCTTAGCAATATATGATATGATATCTGAATCCGTAGATATGGGAAGATGTGCTCCGTGCTGTTCTATCGAGCCAACGGGAATGATTGCAACAGATTTTTTACTCTTTCGTACATTCTGAAATTCGGTATTTGTAAGATCTCTTAGTATCATTTAGATCTCTTGGGTTTTACATGGACCTTTCCCCAATAAACCTCTAACCTTCCTTCAAGATGCATCTTTACAGCTTCAAGCAAAGTTCTAGCTTCTAGACTTTGTCCCTTCTTCTTTAAAGATTCCAAAGTGTCGTTTTCATCAATGGCAAATGCTTCTTGAAATATTATCGGACCCTGATCCAGATCTTCTATTACATAATGAGCAGTACATCCCACTACCTTAGCACCTCGTTCATAAGCTTGTACATAAGCATATGCACCAGGAAATGCAGGCAAAAGAGAAGGATGTATGTTGATAATCCTATTAGGATATCTCCATACAAAATTTGGTGAAAGTATTTTCATATATCGTGCTAGAACTATCAAATCTATGTTGTATTTCTTCATGATTGAAATGATCTTTTCTTCCGCATCTGTCTGTTCTTTTTCATTTACAAGTATGAATGGAATCTTTGCCTTTTTTGCAATAGGTAATAATGTGTTTTCTGTTCCTACTATTACTGCTATCTCACCTCTTAGCTGATTTTTGTTTCTAGCATCCAAAATTGCTTCAAGACAATGTGGTTCTTTTGTAACAAGAACTGCAACTTTTTTTCTTGTTGTTGCTTCATGATGGATACTTACCTCCATCTTAAGATCTCTTGCAAGTTTTTCTGCTGCGGAATTGAATTTGTTGATATCAATCTTGTGCAGAAAAGATGCTTCTAGATACATACCAAAAAGCCCCTTTACCACATTTTGATTAATTTTTTCAATATTTCCACCATTTTGAAAAATAAAATTAGTAAAGCTTGCTACCACTCCTTCATGGTCCTTGCCTACTACTGTCATTTCTACGGTCGTTTTCATTTTGTTTGCTAAGTTTGCTCTAGCTTATTAATGCTTAAATAGTCTTTTGAAATATGACGTATTGTAAAAATGCTAGAACAACTAGGTAAGATTCTCTAGTGAGTGGTTGAATGTACATCAGTTTTTCATTTTTTAAATTGGCTGAGGAAAATAATGGATAGACAAAAGTCTCCTAGCAAAGGTCGTAATAGGGTAAATAGTTATGATCATAATAACCCAATTAAGCTCTGTAAAGTTTGTTCAACCATTGGGGATTGGCATTGTTATGAATGTTCTAAGGATTTCTGTAGTGCTCATTTTCATAATCACAAAGAAATGCAACTTTGCATAGTTCATTGAATGCGGGAGGTGGGATTTTTACTCTGCATGCAGAGTGGGATAATGCTTGAAACTAAAGATAATAAAAGAACTGATGCAACTTTCATTGGAAGATCTGGCAGTGTAACTTCAAAACGCTAGACAGTTACAAAAATGATTTATCAAAATAAGATTAATCTAAACTGAATAACATTGCGGTCCTTATTTTTTTAAAATTTTACTAGTTTTACGAAACAATTGTAGAATTACCAAGGTTTATTGTTGTTGCAGTTTTGTTATCAGATGTGTTTGATATGGTGACTTTTATGTTGACGTTATCACCATACTTCCATTGTAATTCTGTAGGTAACGGTATCATCGAATAATTAGGTTTCAAAGGATCACTAACAGGTAATAGAATACTCAAATCACTTGCATGTATACATGAAGACAAATTACATACATCATAACCTAAAAGATATCCAGTAGAATTTGCGTTTATTTTGAGATAGAAATCATTAGGCGGACAGGTATGCAGACACAAATCATGAGGACTGTATAATACTAATGCAGTGATTCTAAACGGAATGTGAGAACTATATAACATCTGATTTGTTGAATGTATGATATTCTTAGCCCATCCCAGTTCAAGAAGCTGGTTTGCAGTATTAGGCATTACACATGCAGGATAACCATCTTCATATTTTATTACTAGGATGAAATTAGGGTTACATTGAATATCTTGAGCTTTTATTCCTGATCTAAATTGTTTTAATGGTGATAATATGGAGTTCCAAGATTGTTCATTTTCTGCCATTACTGATTGAGCCAATATTGATGACAACACTATACTACAAATTAAGATCATCAACAATTTAATCATCTGCATGATTAAATGAATTAGTAAAATAAAAAAATTTGGATCGTTTACTACTTAATTGTAAGTAAACGTAGCTGATGCGGGGCTATTTGTTGTTGATACTGTTCCAGAACTACCTTCTTGACCATTCCATCCAGTTACAGATGTTGTCGAAGAACTTGTAGATGTATCATAGAAATCAAATGTAAATGCCTGTGTATTCCATTTGTATATGTTAGTACCACTTGCATGTTCTTCCATTTGAGGACCACTAGGATAGTAGCTTCCTGAAACAACCACTTCGCCTAGATTAATGGTATGTCCGGTATCACCACTCAAAGAGAATGTGTAACTTGCACCATGATTGTTGGTAATATCATTCTCACCCATGGTATATTGACCACCGAAGGTTGTGTCTGCATTAATGAATAATTTTACAGTATCACCTGTACTCATTGTTAGTGCAGGACTAACTACGGGGGAAAATGTATTTGCACCATTAGATGTTTCTATGGAATTATAGTCCAAATGCCAAGCATTTGTTACTGTACCCAGATAGTTATTATAGAACAATCCAACTTGAATCCAACGATTGTTGTCTGAGCTCATTGCATTTAGAACGTTAAATAGATTTACAGTCGTATCGCTGGATTTCAGTGCTGTTACTGTGCCCACTTCTTTGAATATAGCTGTACCACTAGCAGTTGTATCCTTTTTGATAGCATCTGCATCATTTACTTGTGGACTAGGATCTAATCTCAAATCATGACTGGTATTTTTATAAGGATTAGACTCCATAGGTCCTAGATAATCAATAGATACTGAATTTCCATCCCATGACATCATTCCAACCCATCCGCTGTGAAGATTAACTTGTTCTCTGATTTGATCAAGTGTAGCCTTCGCATGTGAAGGTATCACATCAGATAAAGGAGTGGATTTACTTTGTGCATTAACACTTGGTATTATGGTCATTGGGGATGAAATAATCAGGCCTATTACTATTATCCCAAATATGGCAGTTATTGGAACTGTTTTTTGTGTTTTCAACTTAATGTCTCCTTTTGCTTTTTGTGTGTATAAAGTGGACTAGTCTTCATACCGCACGATCTATTGTCCATACCGTATGTTTCACACGGCATATCGCAGTTATGGTAAAGCATATCCCGTACATACAAAACTAGTAGTTAAGTCACGTTCATCGTTATGATGAGTACCGTACTGGTGAATATCAGAGTGATAAGCATTGCACGGATGAGTACTGCTACAATGAGCAATACTTTTAAGTTACTACTATTTTCCATTCCAAAATTTTCATGAAAAAAATTCACCTGAAAATTATTTTTTATATTAAACATTCTTTTTGGTAGAAACGAATTCCATTCTCGTTTAGACTATAAATCTCATAACCTTTACCATCGTATTCTTTCTGGACTAGATTCAATGAATCAAGCTTATTCAGATAGAGAATACACTTGTCGTAGCTTAGATTACACTTCATGGCAATGTTTGTCCTTTTGAGTTTGGTATAACGTAAAACAATAATCATTCGTTCTAATATCCTCATGTTTATTCTTTTTAGTTTCCTTTCAGTCACTATTCTCTGCAAGATAATCATTTCTCCTCTGTACCAGATCCACCGTACATTTTCTATTTAAGGGATCCGCATGTATGTTATTATCATCTAGTAGAGAATCATAGAAGATATTTCCAAATTAAATATACCAATAGTTTATGAATTATACCGTACAGTTTGAAATCGTTGCCAAGAGGAGAATACAATACACTCACATTACGAACCGAGACCTATGATAGAATTCTCAAAGCAGTACACAAGGCTAAGATGAAAGATCGAAGGATGTATACAAGTGACTTTTTGGATATGCTACTTGATATGTATGAAAAGAAATCTAGGTAGATTGCAAGCGGTTACTGCTATCTTATGTTTCTACAATTTCTACAAATAATTTATCAACTATTACATACAACCTGAATTGTTGCCACGAAAAGGATATGGGACCATTACTGTGAAAGTTGAGACCCTCCAGAAATTTTTAAAGGCCAAACACGATGCAAAGACTGCCAACCCCAGAATGCAAAACAGCAGATTCCTTGATCTGCTTCTTGAAATGTACAAAAAATCAAAAATCTAAGCTAGCATTTACTTACCCAAACATTCTTTGCAATCCATGAAGATAACAAGAGTATGCTACTGCTGCAGTAGTTGCAGCAACTTGTAGCTAACGTGAAACATTCATCACCTTGTATGGTGGTGGTGTCATGTTTTGCATTGATATGTGATACAATGAATCAGCAATCTGTTCAAAGATTCATGGTAAACAAAGGTAAACGTTTTTTTGTTTACCACCGTTTACCTTGCTCTGAGCAGAAAATCCCTAAAAAGAGGTAGCGAAAAGCCGTATTTTCCCCTGTCTGACCTGTAAATGAGGCCTTTCTCAATCAACCTCTTTATCAATTCCAGCATGACATGCTTGTCCATTCTTGACGCACTCTTTATCTTGCTAGTCTCAATATCACTCTCGCCAATTTTGGCCATTGCAAAAAGTATCTGTTTTTCCTTTCCTGATGCCAAATTCAGTCGGTCTACAAAAAAGTTCTTGTCCAATTCCTTTAACAGTTTTTCTCGTATCTTGGTAAAATCTGAGAGAGTCAGTTTCTTTTTAGATGTATTTTCTATTGTAAAATAACCATAGAACTGGATAAAGTATGGATATCCCCTTGTTTCAGATATCATTTTGTTTACCAAATCCTGTTCAAACTCATATTCTGAACTCTTGAGGGTATTTACTATGGCTTGTTCGGCCTCTGTTGGTTCTAGATTTCCTGCTTCTCTTAATTCAAACATTCTTTCAGTATATGTCTTGGCAGTTTTTAGATTTGTCATGATAATTGGCAATCCTCCAATGCACAGGTAATACTTGCAACCATTTCTCTGTGCATAAGAAATTGCACCAAGCAGACTTGCAAGTGGAAATGATTTTTTATCTTTTGCATCTTTTACGGTATGAAACTCGTCATAGAGAAACACAACTCCTTTTTTGCCTGCTTTCTTGAATACTTCCCAGTTTTTGACAAGCATCTCTTTTAGGTGATCTTCTAAAAGTTGTTTTTTTCCTTTGTAATATGGCTTGTAGCTTATTCCGTATGCAGTAAGCTCTTCAGGTTTTAGTATATCTCCAATCCTCTTGCCAAATTGTTTTGCTTTTTGTATGATGGATACCTCGGTTGCTTTTGAGATGATGTCTCCAACTAGAGCCTCTGCAAAAACTTCCTCCTCCGAAAACCTCTCATTGAACTCTCGTTCAACTGTTAACCATCCTCTAGATTCTGCAATGATTTTAAATCGTCGTAAAAGTACAGTCTTGCCTGTTCCTCTTAGTCCTGAGACTACGGTATTTCTTGGCAAGCCATCTTCAAATGATTTTAGAGATTTTGTGAACAACTCTACATACTCATCCCTTCCAGCAAGATATCTTGGTTCTATGCCATTTCCAGGCATGAAGGGATTAGACATTTCAATAAAGGTATACAGAGGTAAACAAAAAAACGTTTACCTTTGTTTACCAAACTAATATTTTCAAGCATGATTCATTCGTATGCCTAAGTTGTAATGATATTTGGATGATTTATTCAATCAATAATTGATCTCTATTACGAATATTTTTCAAATATTCATTCATGATTTTCTGATCTCATGAAAACAGACTTTTGACAAAAGGTGTAGATCTTATTCTCTAAAGATGTTTTAACATGTAAATCAAAGTTCTTGTATGTCTTCAGATTTTGAATATGATTTCTTTCTTTGTCATAATAGTCTTGACAAGCCTTGGGTTCAAAAATTAGCTGAATCAATCGAGAATGAAGATTACAACAATAGAAAACTCAAAGTCTTTTATGATGACTGGGACATCATTCCAGGCGAAAATAATGTATTAAAGATAGAATATGCCATGAAAAAATCTCGTTTTGTGGGCGTTATCTTGTCTGAAAATTCCATCAATGCTGAGTGGCCAAACATGGAGTGGACTATGGCTGTTTATAATGATCCAAGTGGCAGACGCGGTTTTGTTATTCCCATGTGGCTGGGAAATTGCGAGATCCCGTCTTCTCTAAAAATACGAACCGTGTTGTATTGTAGAAACAATATTGAGTATAACAAGTCATATACAAAACTCCTCACACTCTTAAGAAATCAAAAACTTCCTCGTGGACAAATGCGACCATCTACTCTCAACTCTCTTCCGACAGAAACGCTTTTTCCTATTGAATATGCTGATGAAGTAGAAGAACAACTTGCAAGTAACTTACTTCCAATCTTGAAAATTCCAAGACATATTTGGAGTGGACCTGTAGCATCACTTACTTATTCCGAAGTCTTTGATCACTTGAATAAAAAAGCAAAAGGCGCTCATCCAACTTTTATGATAAAAGAGAGTAGGATCTATTCATTTTGTGATCTAAATGACAGACATTGTATTTTTAGAGAATTATTGACTGCAGAATCCATAGAAAAAAACGAAATAACACCGTGGATAAATAACCTAGATAAAAAAAATGGTTTGATCGAAATGTTGAATCGTGCACTTAGGAATCACTGTTATGAGTTAGGTATACGTTATGACAAAAAACACAAGAGGTTCTTTTTCCTTCCATATGGAGGAGGCAATAGGGAAATTTCATGGAATACAGGAACTAGAAAGTCAACTAGAACTGTAGTTAAAAAATATCAAAAAGGCAAAGATGGTCCTATATTCTGGGCACATCAATCTCTTCATGCCAAGTTTTTGCTGGTAGATAACGAAATAGTTCTTCAAATTGTGCCTGGTTGGACTTTTACTTCTGATGGCGAACATGCTATATCACCCAGGGAAATTGGCTCACTTTCATCAAAATGGACTCATAATGAATACAATTCTTCAGTTTTTTATCATATTCGTTTCTGGTGTTTCATACTTTCAAAAGGACAAGAAAAAATTTCAATGAAACTAGCGCATGACCTTTCACTTGAAGTAGATATCACTCCAGCAGTTTCTGACATATCAGTTGGGATAGAAGGAGATCAGCTCTCAATTGAAAAAGTGTTTGAAGTAGCAGAGGATGATACAAAAGCAGATTTCAATATTGATGAAATAGAAAATGAGGAAGAAGTAGAAGAATGACAGAACCTAAACATGTCAGTCTTCAAAGTAGCAAGAAATTTCAGAGTTGGTACATACCAGAACCCCTGTTAGTTTTTGGTGATGGTAAGACTCACATAGATCCAAAGGTTGGTCTAACTTTGTATGGTCCTTTAAGAACAGATTCCGGAATACCTACTCCTACATCAATCTCTGTTGGAATAATAGGTACAGGTGAAACAATAGGACAATCAAAAAGATTCCTGCAAAGTTTGATGAAAAAAGTTCCTGGCTCAAATGATAATCCATTTCATCATCCTCCTTTTCCTGGTTTTAAGGATGCCTTTGATTGCTTTCTAACTTTATCGGATGACTTCAATGAAACCATTACAACTTTTGATGTAAAAAGAGCAGTTGAACAACCAATATTTGAAAAGCGTGTAGAGAATGCAGTTAAACTGTTTCTTGATAAAATTGAAAATATTAGCGAAAGAGTTCCAAAACCAAATGTTGTGGTATGTGCATTGCCACAAGACATTGTAGATTCATGCGTGGTGAAAAGAACATCAACAGGGGTTGTAAAAGTCAAGAGACAACCAAAGAGGGGAGATTTGGCAGAAACTCTAAAACATCATCTAGCTCCCGATGCAACAGGCAAAAAACAAGCCTTTTTGGATAATTTCGAAGCTGAGGCACTTAAAATAATTGAAAAAGATATTGAAGTTACAAATTTCTGGAGATCCTTAAAGGCTGGCGGTATGGGTTTTGGTATGCCTACACAAATTGTATGGCCATCTACAACCAAGCCAAAGAAAGAAGATGAAAAACAAATGCGCCAAGATCAAGCTACTATTGCATGGAATTTCTCGGTTGCCCTACATTACAAAGGTAGTGGTTTTCCATGGACTATGACTAGAATGAAAATAGGCACGTGTTACGTAGGTATTACTTTCTTCAAAGATCTAACAGATGATGAAAATAGGATGAGAACCAGCATGGCTCAAGTGTTTACTTACACTGGAGAAGGTTTGGTGATAAGAGGAGACAGATTTGAATGGGACAAACGTCAGGATCGTTCTCCTCATCTAAATGAAAAAGGAGCAGAAGAATTATTGAAGAAAGCAATTGAACTGTACACAAACAGGATGGGTCAACCTCCACTTCGTGTAGTTGTGCATAAATCATCAAAATACTGGGAGGAAGAAAAAAGAGGGTTTGAAAGTGCGTTAAAAGAAACCAAGATGCATGATCTAGTTGCTATTGGTGAACGCGATATACGCTTTTTTAGATACGGTCAATTTCCTCCTTTACGAGGTACTGTAATACATCTTGGTAAAACTAATTATCTGTTATACACTAGAGGGTTTACACCTTATCTCAGAACATATCCTGGAGCACATGTTCCATTACCACTAGATATTTTGGAACATTACGGAGACTCGTCACCTGATGTGGTTCTTACTGAGATACTTGCACTAAGTAAAATGAATTGGAACAGCGCAGATTTTAGTCTTGCAAAACCAATAACATTGTTGTTTTCTAGAAAAGTTGGGGAGGTCATGGCAAGTCTACCAGCATCAGTGAATCCAAGACATGAATATCTGTATTACATGTAATCTACTAGTGAAAATGAGTGAACTCAGTTAAGACATGAATTCAAAATAAAAATTGGGACACTGCTTTGCAGGAGAATTTTCTAGTATCAAAGTATATTCTAAAGTAGATATTTTTTAAAAAGAAATGAAGAGAATAATTCTATATAAAATATGGAAATCTTACAGAATTAGAAAAGAGCAAGTCAGATTCTAAGAAAGCAAGTGTCAAAGAAAAGATACGTGTCTACAACAGGAACCTGAGGCGGGCATCAGAAAGGTCTAGAATGAGAATGAAGAATTGTAAAAGAATAGTTTGAGTGGAGAAGATTTTGATTGTGTGAGAGTTGTATTGTGTAGTAAGGGATGGTGTGTATAATAATAAGGTGCAGTTTTGTGCAGTTTGAGTAGTTTCGTGCAGTTTCATGTATCTACTCTGCTAGGCCTGATTTGATATTACAGAATTCTGTAACAGTTTCCAAAATACTAAAGCATTTTTCAAAAAAACTATAGCATCCTGACAAAAAGACTAGAGTCTTGGTTACAGGCATTACAGAATTCTGTAACGGTCTCAAAAGAATTTGCAAACCAGCTGGCGCCAATGTAAAATGGTAGGTGACAACATGGTTACCACGTGCAATCCTTCTCTAACAGATGCTTGAGATTATTCCTTACACTGACATCATTACTTGATTTGCCTTTCGGTTTCTGGGTTGGCGCATTGTCTTTCATGATATCTTTCCCATCCTGGCTCTTTGAGAGTATCACCCTTCCTCCCTCAAGTGTTACATACAAGACTGAACCCTTTGCGATACCAATCTCTTTTGAGATCTTGGATGGTATGTTGATGTAGACCGACTTTTTTATTGCTCCCACCTTCCGCTTGTATATTCCTGTCATGTATCACACCAGAAAAAGATTCCAAGTCTTGGCATTTTCAAAATACAAAGTGCCATCTCAGACCATCGCTCCAAAACCTGCAAGGACGGATGCAAACTCTTCCTGCAGTATCCTGCCTGACGACTCGTCATCTTTTGCAAGCATCACAGGAGTTGATACCCCGGTCCATTCTGAGAGTCCATCTTGCTCTATGATGCATGCCCACCTCCTGCCATTCTTCCTGTTTGTAACAAACACTATCAACGGCATCTGAAGTTTTTTTGCAAGAATAATTTCTGGCTCGACGTCCTTTGTAGATATCCTCCTCTGCATCCTCTTTGGCTCGTCGTATAGCGTGTATGCCTTGTTGGAACCAATTGCAACTATTTCGTTGTCCTTTCGCAGTATATAGTCGGCCTCACCCGCACCATGACTTTCCTTGATGTCAAATCCTATGCTTTTCAGATAGTCGGCCATTTTGTGCTGTTCTTCTATTCCGATTGTACGGTTTGCCATACCGTCCTGAGGTGTAAGAATTGTATTGATTTCTTGGTCTTGAGATTGTTGTATCTTCTGTCCTTGCTGTTGCATGATGGAATCCAGTGCCTCTGCTTTTGTTTCTGCTATTGCAATCTTTTCATCATATTTGTTGCAAAGAGATATCAACTCAAAAGATAGACCGTTAAAGTCCTTGTGCTCTTTTCGTAGCTCGTCTAATTCCTGCAACATCCCCTTGTTTACGGATACCAGACTTGCATTTGAAGCCGTATTTTGTACAAATGCATCTTTGAGAAGTTGGAATCCTGATGCAATCTTGTATACCTCCTGATCAAAGTGTATAGTATAGCCTTTCATCTTTTCATCAAGTATCTCTTTTGTTCTTGTCTCTACTTTGATTGCATGCTCTTGCAGTTTTGGTTCCATGATTATCCATGCTTGCTCTGTTACATTCAATATGTCATGACATACCCCAGAGCCTTCTTGTCTTGCTATCTCTTCTCCAAATCTTACCATCTTCAATGAAATAAAATAAGAAATGCCTGCAAACAATACCAAGGCAATAGCACCATAACTTGCAGACTGGCTAAAATCAAAACTTGTCTGTACTCCTGCAGCTTGCAATAATGTATAAAACAAGAAGCATAACGGAAAGATGCCTGTTATTGGGGCAACTATTTTTATCAAAGCTCGTACAGTTCCACTAGAAGATCTGTCTTTGAGGGCTCCTGCCAGGACTGGAATTGATATGATTGATGATACCAGTACAAGATCGAGGATCATTTTCTTTACGAGTCAAAGAGTATTCTGCGTACTTTGGACTGGTAGCTGACAAGCATCATTTTGAACTCTGATATGTCATTATCAATCTGTACCATCTTTGCTTTTATTTCCTGCAGGTTGTCTTCATCAGTTGATGCTAGGATATCATTTGATGTATCTGAAAGAATATCGAACTGGCTATGTTTTACTTGTAATGTCACAATATACAATGTGTATTCTAATATTTAAATATATACAATGTATATTGGTATCTGACCATGAATAGATATGCCCAGATTCTGCAACTCTGCATAGGCGGATGTCCACAATGGAAGATCTCAGAGATGCTGAATTGGAAGGAAGGTGCAACTGGTACCATGATGAAGCGAATGTTATCCAAGAAACTAGTCATAAAGACTGATCTGGGAATGTACAAGACAAGCAAGCTAGGTCTTGCATACTTTCTCACTGAATTGGCAGATTGGAAACCCTTGGAATATTATTGGCTGGATTTGGCTGCAATAAATTTAATCGAGAAAAAAAATTTTGGCAAGGACAGGGAAAAATGGATTCCATTTTTTGTCGAACCCTATGAGAAAAGACAAGATAGGAAAGATTTGACATGGCTGCTCAAACTGGTATGTGATGAAATGTTAAACCACTGTGTAAAATTCTCTAATATTGATGTGCATCATCCAGATGCATCCGATTTATTTCGCAGAGCCGTCATACTTGCAGCAGGTGGCAAAATGCCTGCTTTTTTTGGTACCATATTGAAACAAAAAATAGAACATGGAAACTTTGACTATATCACTACAATCCGGAACATATGCAAAGATAATACCATTGATGAAAAGACTGTATTTGACTTTCTCTTTCTTTTTGCATTATCTCCAGATAATCGTGTTCGAAAAATGGTCAACATACCATTTAGTTATAGAATTCTTGTATGAGATATTTCCACGTATGAAACTTGATTGCAATATGATGAAATATTTTTTACGGTATGCCAGGGCGTGACTGGCGGCAATTATATTGCAAGTTAGTGATGCACCGAATCATTGTAACGTTAGATTTTAAAATACAAAATATTTTGTTATATTACATCAAACAGATATCTTGCGCTCTATCATTTGCTTTAGGTCACTGTAATTCTTCTCAATCCTCTCTAGCCTGTCTTGCAGGTTGATATTATCCCGCTCAATCTCTCCTACTTTTTTATCTGATGTTACAATCTGCTGTTCGAGCTTATTTTTGAGATCACTTGCCTCCGAGACGGTCAGGTATTGTACTGTTTTTAAATACTCTTCAAGAAGGTAATGCTCAGATGGTTTGTAATAATTTTCAGCGTGTCCCATTAGTTTCTCAACATCAATTGTTTTCAGAGCGCGTTCCGCATTTGTCTTGAAGTACTTGCGAAAACCATGGATCTGCTTGAACTCGTAATTCACTCCAATCCTTGACTCCCTAATCTTCATTTTCTTGAGAAACTCACCCATCTGGTTTGCAATAGACTTTGAGCTTAGAGGTTTTGCTATTGCTGGATCCTCCATTTTCTGCTTGCGGTACTTGTTATTGTCCCATGTATCTCGTATAAGGGGTGAGGACGATGTTACCTTCTCTCCTACTGACTCGCGAAGCTTTCTGTATTGGAGCAATGTGTTATAACATTCTGGTGTGACAAAAGTATGGTATTGTTCCCTGTATCCATGATATGCCACAAGCTTGGCTGCAACTATGTTTCCTTTCTGAGTTATTGGAGTTATATTGCCCCAGACAAGCCCGTCAAATGCCCCCACCCTTATTCCAGAACTACAACATAAGAGAACAATACACTTTGTCCTAATATCTGCAAGCTCAAGTATCATCCTGATCTCATCTATAGTTGGAGCCCTGTCGCTTCCAGTCTTTTTTGCATGCGGGATTATCTTTGCAATCTTGGACCAGTTTATTTTATCAACATCATTCATCTCAAAAAAGTGCTTTAGGGAATCACGAAACTGGTGTAATGTGGAACCGCTTACCTCCTTTCTTCTTGCCTCGATATAATCAATAAAAACATCCTGAAACCACTTGGCATTTTTTCTAGTCTTGGATTCCAGCTCATCAGGAGTACACTTGCAGAAATCCAAAAACTGTGAAAGCTTTTTGCAGTATGATTCCTTGGTGGAATCACTGTGAAATCCTTTCATGAAATTCTCAATTGACTTGCCTTCCAGATTCACTGGATACTATACACCGTCTAAATATATAGACTTTCCACCCGAATTGTAATGCGGGAGGTGGGATTCGAACCCACGAACTCCTAAAAGACAGGGTCCTAAGCCCTGCGCCTTTGACCAGGCTTGGCAACTCCCGCATGCACCATGACTTTTAAGACAAATTTATCTATTGTTGAATAGGGCACATGGCAAAGTTATTTGGAACTAATGGCATTAGAGGAGTGTTTGGAGAAAGCCTTACTCTTGATTTTATCTCTGATGTAATTCCTCCCATTGCAAGTCTTTTCAAAAAAGGACCAATCTTAGTAGGATATGATGGGCGAGAATCAAGTATAGTGATTTCAAAAATGATTACTGCTGTTCTGAGCTCGGTTGGAATGGACTCATCAATTTGTGGTCTAGTTCCTACTCCATGCTTACAATTTGCAACAAAAAAGCTTGGGTATCAAGGAGCAATAATGATAACGGCTTCCCACAATCCACCTGAATATAATGGAGTTAAAGTCTCTGCTAAAGACGGCGTTGAGATCTCAAGAAAGGATGAGATTGAAATTGAAAAATCGTATTTCCAAAAAAAATGGAAAATTTCTAAAAAATTTGGAATGATATCTACCGAAGACCGAGCAATTAGAACATATATTGAAGGCATAAAAAAGCAAGTAAATTCTACCAAAATAAGAAAACAGAAACTTAAGATTGTTTTAGACCTTGGAAACGGAGCCCAATCTGTAACTGCACCATTGTTGTGTAAGGAGTTAGGATGCCATGCTATACTGCTTAACGAAGAAATTGATGGGAGTTTTCCCGGACGAGGATCTGAACCTACACCTCAAAATTTAGGCAAGTTATCAATGATGGTAAAAAACTCCAAAGCAGATTTTGGTATAGCTTTTGATGGTGATGGTGACAGAAGCATTTTCTGTGATGATAAAGGAAGAATACTTACTGGTGATAAATCTGCATTACTACTATCTAAATTTATTTTAACTAAAAATCCCAGATCAAAGATAGTAACATCTGTGAACTCAACATCTACAATTGAAATTATAGCAAATGAATTTAATTCCAAAGTAATTAGAACAAAAGTTGGCAGCGTTGAAGTTTCACGTTTAATGAAAAAGGAAGGCGCTATAATTGGCTTTGAAGAAAACGGAGGTTTCATGTATGGGAAACATAATCATGTAAGAGATGGTTCAATGACTATGGCTTTAATGCTAGATTTCTTATCTACTAAAAATTCTTTATCTGAGGAGATGGCTAAACTACCAGCATCATTTACCACAAAGGACAAAGTAAAATGTACAAAAAATAACTTTAGAAAAGTATTGAAGATCTTAAAACAAGAACCTTACAAAAAAGACTTTACTGATGGAATAAAATTAATCATAGACAAATCAAATTGGGTAATGGTAAGACTTAGCGGTACGGAACCTATTGCAAGGATATATGCAGAATCAGATTCACAAGATCATCTTGATAATTTATTTGCTAAATACCTATCAAAAATTAACCTAGCAATAGGCAGATAACACTTTGAATTGGGACGATGTATTCCACGTAAACGTTATATACGCTGTATACGTAGTCTACATACATGCAAGTACAAGATTCCCTTGAAGGTTACCTCGACTATATCTATATGCTATCGCACAGCAACCATTCCAAGAAATCTTATCAATCAGGCGTCTTGTCATTTAGAAGGTTTCTTGAAACAAGGTATAATCTCAACGAATCTGATTTTATTTCAAAGATCAAAAGTCAAGAGATTGACGTTTATGCTGTTCTTAGAGAGTATGTCATACATCTAGACAAGAAGGAATATTCACCAGGTTCTATCAGAGGTTTTCTTGCCATAGTGAAGGGATATCTGCGATATATGGGTATCAAGATCTATGCAGAGGATTGCAAGTATACTGTAAAGATTCCAAAGAAAATAACAACAAGAGAGGAACCTATGACAAAGGAGATTCTAGTTCGGTTAATGAGAAATCTTTCTCCTAAAATTCAGACAGTTGTTCTGGTTGCTGTTGCAAGTGGAATGAGAATAGGAGAGATGTATGAAGTATATCAATACTCTCAAAGTGCTTAAGCTAATAGAAATTGTTTCAAACAATGACTATGGTTATGTAGTGATAACCCAAGCAGGAAAAGAGATCACTAACTTACTAGATGTCATCTTGATATAGTTTCTATTTCAAATGTTCACTTATAATTGTCTAGAAGAATGTTACTTACCTGATCGTACTTATCAAACTGTAAACATTGCTTATTTACTTTGTTTGTGTTGTCCCGTACATGCTTTACCATAACCGCGATATGCTGTGTAAAACACACGGCATGGACAATAGATCGTGCGGTACAAAGACTAGTCCACTTTGTACACACAAAAAGCAAAAGGAGAAAATGAAAAATTGAAAATGAACATAAATAACAAACAGAAGATAGTGATTGCAGCTGTACTGATAATGGGCGGATTAGCTACATTCATGACAATGAATGTAATGTCAACCCAATCAGCAGTGGCACAAGTAGCTGACCATCGTCCAACACCACCAGAACCATTTTCTATTGCCGTTAATGGACATAATGAACCTGCAATTGTCACTCTAAAAAGAGGACAGACTGAACAGATAGATGTCTTGATAGGACCAAAAATAGCCGGAATTATAGGAAATGTATCTGTTCAAAGTGTTAGACCAATATGTGGGACTCCAGAGGCGAATGTAATATCAAAATGCATACCATCTGGAATTACAGCTTTCATATCTGAAAATACTGTCTCTGCTACAAAACACATGGTTCTTACCATAACTGCTGATCCCAACATGCCTTCTGGATTCTATGCATATGAAGTCACAGCTGATACTACCATGAATGTTCCGTATCAAGATACTCCGATACACGTTGGAAATATTTCCGCGTTCGGCATTCAGGTGACTTAGAGCAATGACATCTAAGGCAAATATCAAATATGCTGGATTCGTGTTTGGAATGATTTTGACATTGACAATGACAACAAATAGTGCATTGGCAGCATCTACATGTGATGGAGGTTCAGCCTGCTGGCAAATTGGAGCAGAGCACACCATAAGCGGAATAGTGGATATTAATGCAGATGTGAATACTCCACCTGTTCCCACCAGTGTTACAGGAACAACCCTATACTGGATTGGAGCAGACACCGTACAAGGGACTAACAAATACTTGACTCAGCCGGAATTACTGGCAGTGCCAGGCGACAATAAATGGAGAATAACATTGGAATCAGTAAACTATGCCAACGGTAACGATGTGAATTACTACTTTAGTAATATGGAGTATAGTTCAGGAAAATCGATGTACATGGAAGATGTCGTATTTCCAGTTGGTCACGTTCGTGCAGGACAGAATTTCCAAGATGTTGAAGACCTAAGTGTTGGTTTTGGAGCCAGTCAGTATTTCAATGGTGTAACCTATGGCAATAGTTTCAACAAAATGTATGCCGAATTGGAAAGCTATGATTTCACTGGATCTCATTTCAGTGCATTGAACAGCCACAGCATTAGCTTCACAAACTATCAATCTGAAACTACACCTGGAGGAACAGGCACATTACAGACTCTGACCGCTACTAAATGGGCAAGCTCAGGTACTGCCCCCAGTTGTATCACATCAACTGCTGGATCAGGTACGATAACTATCAGTGCTAGCGGTTGTTAGAATTGTTTGGTGGAAAATTTCCACTCCCCATTTTTTTATAAATTTTAACCTTGACACTAATTCATCATGATTTTGTGAATTGATATGGATGGTAAGAATATCATGACCGGTACATAGATAGAAAAGATGCATAATGTTTAATTTCTTTCAATTATGTTTTAAATCACAATGAAATTTTTTTACATTTCACTAATTATCTTAAGCGCGATGTTTATCATTAATACCAATGCTTATGCAATACATCCATTACCTGTTCCAGTGTTATCTATGCAATCCAATACTGTTGGGCACATATACGTTAAATTTAGTACCTATTATCATAATCAGACCATACAACTTGGACCTATGGACGTCTATGATGTAAATCTGACGAACCACAATCCGCTTAAACTAAATGATCTATCAGTGATTCCAAATCAAACTTCTATTACACTTGACTCTAATAGTACGATAATTGATTATACTGTCACGGCAAAGAATGATTTGAAAGGTGTCTATGCATTACCCATAGAACATTTGTCAGATCTTTCTCCTTATGCTGTAGAAGAGAATCCTTTGAAAACCTATCAAGAAAGATATTCCAAGTCTTATTGTCACATGTTTCCACTAGTAATAGGATTAAACAGCTCGCAGATCGAAGATGAGACATTGGACAAATTCGTCCTTTCAAATGCATCGGATAACTGTCCAGTTTCTCTTACAGATACAGTATTTGTAGGAAGCAAAGTCATAGACCGACTACCTGGAACTACTTCAAGTGCAATAATGCCAATAACTGCTAGTTTTGACAAGGATGCATATTTCCCAGGTGATTTCATCACCGTGCAGGGACATACTTATACAAATGACACAAAAGTTACAGTTGAATTAGAAAAAGATCATAAACTGATCGTAAAATCAGTGGATGTCCCCATAACAGAAAATGGAACTTTTATCTCTAATTTGACAATACCAAAAGATTCGGTTAAGACTTGGAGTGTTGTTATAGTTTCTTCAAATGGTGGAACACTTACTTTAGATCCTAACTTCGAACCGTTTCCACTGAAGCAATTTCAATCTGGAATTGTGACAAAGGATGTAATTTGTAAACAAGGATTGCAATTAATTGGTAAAAATGAGAATGCTGCTCCCGTGTGTGTAAAACCTGATACTGCAAATGTTCTCATTGAACGTGGTTGGGCAAAAATGCTATAAACAGACTATCTATTTCAGAATACTTCCACACGAAGAGCAAAACGAAGCATCCTTGACATTCCTTGTATTACAACGCAGACAGATTGAAACATTACGAACAATTGATAGATTATCATCCTTGACTCCTGTAAGAAATCTTTGAAGTTCCTTCTTTGGGTATAATGCTTTCTTCACAGACAACGTGAGACGCTTCAAACCATTAGGATCAGTAACACCATTTAGCGAAATTATGGGTTTTCCAGAAGACATGAAGATGATTTTACCCATAGATACAGACTGTCCTCTTGACTGACCACCTGACATACCATATCCATAGGCACCATATCTGATACTGTTGTATGATCTGTAGGTGTCAGTTACAACGATATCGTCAAGATCATACATCATCAATAGTCCTGTCATCTTGTTTATTTCAAAATCATAGGTAAAGACACGGAAATTAGTTATTGCATAGATCTTGGAAAAATGCTTCTGTAAGAAACCCTTCTGCTCATAGTGAGACCAAATCATTGATTCATCTTTCTGAAAGTTACCTGACCAAACATTGATCTCTGTAGATTTGAATTCATCATTATTCTTGTAGTAGATTATTGTCATTGAAAAATGAATTATAATTCATGATTGATAACCGGTCTGATCTTTATCTGGACAAAAAACTCTGGTTTTACAGAGAAATCAAATCCCACACGTTTTGCCTAAATTAAAATTTAAAAAAATAAGAACGCCGGGGCACTTTCACTAGATTTTCTCTAAAAAAGATAATCTAGCAAATTATACCCCGCGTGAGAGTCTAGGATCTCTTCCAGTATTTCTTATACTTGTCTTCTAACAACCAGTGGAGCCTTTTGTTCAACTGTATTGCATCAAATGGTTTTGTTCTTCCAGGTTGATGTATAAATTCACCAAGACCTACTACAACAAGCTCTTTGATTTGATTCAATGCTGTTTGCTTTGCAACATTCATCTTGTCTGCTAGTTCTTGCGTGTTTATCTCGCCCTTGTTTTCAAGCAATGCTCTGAAAGCTCTTGCCCTTTTCTTGAATGCACTGGACAATGCTACATCAAGAACTACCCCTAGATCATCTTCTACAACATAGTTTCGTCCATGAAGAACTGCGTGACCTTTTGCTATGTACAACAGCAATGTTGCTGCACGTGTAGGTAGCTCACGACTTTCAACCTCCATTACAAAGCCTTTCTCAGATGGGTGTTTTTCATAGTGTATTGGCACTCGGAGTTTGGACAAGATTGCTGCAGATGAAACAATCTTTTGAACTGTTTCAATGTCATCTTTTTGTGTATCCCATTTGATCTTGCCATGTTGTTTGATGTATGACTCTAGTACATCCCACACTGCCTTGGTCTGCTGTTGGACTTCTGCTAGACGCACAGCATATTTTTTGCCTGTTATGGCATCAAGTATTTTCTGCTCTTCCTCTTCATCTGTGAGATTCTCATCGTTTAGACGCAGAAAGTAGATCTTTGGGCCTAGGTTGCCAAGAATCTTTAGCAGATGATCAGACAGCTTTGGGATTGCCCCTATCCATGTAAAGTAGTAGTCACCATCATATCCCCTACTTCCATGAACCCCTGACTCTGAACGATAGCCTTTTCCATCCAATATGGTTGTAAGGATGCCTAAGGTCTCAAGTAACTTGTCCTCCCTTGTTGAGAACATGGTTCCAAGTTCTGGGGTTATGAGCATTTTGTTCTTTATTCTTGGGAGAAGATCTATCTCCTTGAGATCTTCTTGCTTTACATTTGCAATATGGCTTACAAACGATTTTGATGTAATGTTGTAAGTCTTTATGCTGTCTGGGAGAATCTCAAGGCAACCAAGTATTGTTGTCTTGCTACCTGATGCTCTTCCCACAAGGACAAGAAAGAAAGGCAAGTTGATTCCTTCTATCAACATCTGGGCTTTCACTGATAGACATGCCATGAGAATCCCAAACATGTCCGGAAGATTCTTTTCTATAATCTCTTGCAGTTTGGATACCTCTTCCACAAGTTTTTGCCTGTACTGTATGTCCTCTGAATTGTCTAAAGTCATTTTCTGACAACCTCCAAGGTCTTCAGGCATAGGTGTCCTTCTTCTAGGTAGGCCTCAATTGTAGGCAAAGCACCAAATGCTTTAACCCAGTCAGGATGTAGGGTAATTATCACATACCCATTGAACAAAAATGTGGGTGTTGTTGATAATTTCTTGTATGCTCTATTGCTAGAGTTGCGCGCGTTTTGCGCGTCAATATTTTCGTGCATGGCGCCTTCTTAGTGCCTGAGCATAACCGTCTTGGGTATCTGACAGAACGATGTTTTTTCACGCAATGTATCTATGCATCATTTTTGCAAATCTTCTTCTCTTCTTCCTTATACTTGTTGCAGGAAAGACAATGGTAAACAGCTTTTTCATACCTTTTCTCATTGCTTTTTGCCCACACATGGAGATTATCACGAGTACATCTTCTTAATCTGATTTTTCTTGTTTTTCCGTAATACCTTTCTTCACTTTCACTCTGGATAATAGATCTAGGCATAATTAGGGTTAGAAATTCATTACAATCATCCAGATGTCTTGACATTCTTGCAACTATGTCATCATCATCCTTTTCTGGACTTCCTAACGTTCTAAATAATGAATAAAGTGAATAGCTCAACTCTACTTTTACCCATTCATTTAGATGATTTTCAATCTCAATTTCTTTTTGTCTTTTCTTTGCTAAATTTTGTCTAAACTCTTTACTACGTTCTACCCATATTGCATAGCGCAGTCTCTTTGCTGCATTGTATTCTGCCAATTCTTCGGCACTAAAGATAGAGTAGAACGATATGAAATCTGTCATCTATGGTAATTGGGGTTTTGCTCTCAAACTAGTTAATACATGATGTCCATAGTAGAAACTTGTAAAACACTTCTATCGTTATTTTTTAATTCTATTCTTTATGAAAGCATTAAATCGAACACTTTTGGAAGATCATTTTCTATTACAAATCTAATGTTTTCTTTTGTTATAGCTCTTGATCATGTCTTCCAAGAGATCTTCCATTTTTAGTTTCATACCTCTTTCGGATTGTAGGTTGAGAAATAGCTGGACTAAATCTTCATGAATCTTCTCATTGTCAATTCTTATCGTTTTTGCCATCTGATATGAAGAGATTCGTATACGCAGTATATCAGTTTTGCAAAGTTTTTGCCCTCGAACTAACAATTGAGCAAGAGGATGTATTGTAAGTCAGGTTTCCAAAAATGTGAGAGAAGGTTGAAACCTTACCGGGTTGATGGATCCATGATCAGGATATAATGTATCTCTCTCGCTCTCTCTCTCAAGCATTTTAAATCGTACCGGGGGAGGGGGTAGCAGATATAATAATTCAGAGAGAGATAGATAGAGAGATGTATATCTCAGATTATTATTGACTTAGAAATAATTTAATCAAGATATTATGAAAAAGACCAGTTAAATATTTGATAACCTATTTACTTTCAGAAGTTCTTTCAGACTTTCTAAAATATCTCAATTTCCCAAGTTTAGTTGGAATATTTCTTACCCCTAACACTTTTAAAACCAATTAAAAGCACACAAGGAATGGAAATGATCCCAATGGGTGATACATGTGGCTAAGGCTTATTACGTAAAGTTTCAGGTGCCAGCTGACCTCGTTAGCCCAATATATGAGGCTGTAAGGGTGGCGCATCAAAGTGGTAAAGTAAAGAAGGGTACCAATGAAGTTACCAAGGCAATCGAGCGAGGAATTAGTAAGTTGGTAGTAATTGCAGAAGATGTAGAACCACCAGAGGTAGTTGCTCACCTTCCTATCCTATGCGAAGAGCATTCAATTCCATACGGATTTGTTCCAAGTAGACAAGAATTGGGAAAGGCATTAGGAATCGATGTGACTTCTGCTGCAGCTGCGATCTTAGATTCAGGTGATGCACAACATATAGTTGATCAAATTGTTGCATCGCTTTCGCAGATAAAAGGTGGTCAAGCTAACAAATGAGTACTGAAGTACCAATTCCCGCAGAAGTAATACAAATTGTAGGTAGAACCGGTATAGCTGGTGAAGTAATACAAGTAAGAGTAAAGATACTTGAGGGAAAAGATCGAGGGAGAATTCTTACAAGAAACGTCAAAGGCTCTGTTAGAATGTCTGACGTACTTATGTTACGAGAAACAGAACGTGAAGCAAGAAAAATAAAGTGATCAAAAATTGAGTGTCCTTGTTAAACCATGCAGTTTTTGTAATAGACCTGTGGCAAAAGGCTCTGGTACGATGCTTGTAAAAAATGACGGTACAGTTTTTTGGTTCTGTTCTTCAAAATGCAAGAAGAATATGCTTGAACTCAAACGTGATCCAAGAAGACTCAAGTGGACTAAAAAATATGTTAAAGGCGGAATAAAGGTCAAGAAATAAAATGGCAGAGCGGACGCTTTTCATCGTAAAACCAGATGGGGTAAAAAGAAATCTAGTGGGCGATATCGTATCTAGATTTGAAAAAAAGGGGTTTGAGATTGTACAACTAAAGATGTTCACTTTCACAAAGCCAATGGCAGAAGAATTCTATTCTGTCCACAATTCAAAACCATTTTTTGGAGAACTTGTTTCTTTTATCACATCTGGAAAAGTAGTTGCCGCAGTAATTGAGGGAAACAACGCAATTGCAACAACTAGACTTATGATAGGTGCAACAAAATCTTATGAAGCAACACCGGGTACTATACGAGGAGATTTTGGTCTTGGAATCACAGATAACATAATCCATGCTTCTGACTCTAAGGAAAGTTTTGAAAAAGAAGTAGCTGTGGTATTCAAGTGAAAGCGGTTGCAAATACGTCAGCCAATCGTAGCAGTTTTGGGTCATGTAGACTCGGGCAAAACTTCACTTTTAGATAAAATTAGAGGCACTGGAGTCCAAGCACGAGAAGCTGGTGGAATCACTCAGCATATAGGTGCAAGTTTTCTTCCTACTGATACTCTTAAAAAAATCTGTGGGCCCTTATTTGCCAAAATGAGCGGAGGTAAGGAGGAGATACCGGGTTTACTTGTAATAGATACACCAGGACACGAAATATTTACAAACCTTCGTGCACGGGGAGGTTCCGCAGCGGATATCGCAATTCTAGTAGTAGATGTAAATCGAGGATTCCAACCACAAACTAATGAGAGTCTAAAAATTTTACAGAGTCGTAAAGTTCCATTTGTGATTGCATTAAACAAAGTAGATATGATCTCAGGATGGAAAAAAACTGCAACACAATTCATATCACAATCAGTTAAAGAACAAGATCCTTCAGTACAAACAGCATTAGATGAAGCCTTGTACAATGTTGTTGGTACTTTATCCATTCTTGGGTATAATTCTGAAGCATTTTACAGAGTAAAAGATTTCACAAAAGAAGTATCTATAGTTCCAGTTAGTGCTAGAAGCGGTGAAGGAATGCCTGAACTACTTGCCGTTCTAGTTGGACTAACACAACAATACATGCAAAAAAAATTAGATCAGACAGATAAGCCAACAAGAGGAATTGTTTTAGAAGTAAAAGAAGAAGTTGGTCTAGGAATTACTGCAAACATTATACTAATTGACGGTCATCTCAAAAAAGGAGATTCGATTGTAGTGGCAAAAAGAGACTCGACCATAGTCACAAAACCGAAGGCAATCTTATTACCAAAGCCATTAGATGAGATGAGAGATCCTAGAGATAAATTCAGACCAGTAAATGACGTCGTTGCAGCTGCAGGCATAAAAATTGCCTCTCCTGAACTTGAAGGTGTTCTACCTGGAAGTCCGGTCTATGCAACTAGTGATGAACAAAAAATTGAAGAGTTTAAAAAAATGGTCGAATCTGAAATGAAATCAGTTTTCGTAAAAACAGATTCAAAAGGAGTGATCTTAAAGTGTGATACCATAGGTTCACTTGAAGCTTTAACAGATATGCTCAAAAGACAATCTGTGCCAGTATCTGTTGCTGATATAGGGCCAGTTACCAGAAGAGATGTCGTAGAAGCTCTTGCAGTTAAAGAGCATGATAGACATCTCGGAGTAGTTATAGCATTTAATGTGAAAACATTACAAGATGCACAAGAAGAAGCAGAAGCAAATCACATTAGAATATTTCAAGATCAGGTAATCTACAGCTTATTGGATAATTATCTGAATTGGGTTAGAGAAGATACTGCAAATGAAGAAGATGCAATATTCCAAGAAATAACACCCATCTGCAAATTCACTTTTCTAAAAGGTTACATCTTTAGGAAAAGCAACCCCGCAGTTTTTGGAGTTCGTGTTGATGTAGGTTCACTAAAACAAAAAGTCCATGTTATGAATGTAAATGGTAGAAGAATTGGTAATGTTCACCAGATCCAAGATAACGGAAAAAACGTTGATGTAGCAAAGAAAGGCCAGGAAGTAGCTATATCAATTCAAAATGTTACTATTGGTAGACAAATATCTGAGGAAGAAGTTTTTTACTCCATGCCTAATTCCAACGAAGCAAAACTACTGCTGAAACAATTTCTTCATAAATTAAACCCAGAAGAACAAAGTACACTGAAAGAAATTGTGGAAATTCAAAGAAAAACTAATCCTGCTTATGGATATTAAGAATATTTTTGGGCAAGCATGTTGAGGCCAGGCTCTCCTATTGCACCCATCGCCTTGTCTACAAGTTCGCCATTTTTGAATACAAGGAAAGTAGGAATTGCATAAACTCCATATCTTTGTGATATGCCAGGTGCATTATCTACATTAACACGCGCAAATCTTATGGTCTTGTATTTTTTTGCAATTCTGGTAAAGATTGGTAGCATAAACTGACATGGACCGCACCACGTTGCCCAAAAGTCAATAATTACCGGGGAATCCCCTGCTATTGATTGATCAAAGTTGGTATCTGTTAGCTCCATTATCTCAGATTCTTTATGAGCTGTCATTTCAGACAACTTTTTCTTCATAATCTTTTCAATTTCTTCGTCTACCAATATTTATCAACCATGAATAATTGATATTTATTAATTTGTTATAGTTAAAACAGATCTATTCTGCCAAATTAATCTAAACAAAATTTTCTCTTTCCTTAATTATAAATCAAGAATAAATCTCATAACTATGGGCTTTTCTTCTTTTATATCCATCAGATGATATGTAGGAGCCTTGATTTCTAGCTTAAAGTGATGTTTTTCAAAATTAATTTCCTCTCCATTCACAGTTGCATTTAGATGGAACTCTTCATTTTTGCTTATCTTTACCTTAAATTTTGATGCTGCAAATCCATCTGTTATAGTAAGAATGATGATTTCTTCCAACCAGCTGTAAAGTAAACCCTTCAAATCATCGGCATTAATTTCTATTTTTCTTTCTAGTTTACTTTCTACTGATTTTATATCTAAAATTGTATCAACCACTGAAATACCAGCATTCTCAAAAGCCTCGTCTATGGTGTCTCCAATCACTTCGATAAAGGCATCAGTCATATGCTCTAAGTATCTGTAAGACACAGAATTTGTAGGTCTGAATTATACTATTAATTTGTTCTAATTACATATTTACCAAATCAGAAAGTCTAAATGCATTAGAAAAAGAATGAGTCTTGAAATTGGAACTACCACGAGGCATGAGAGACATAGAGTCTAAAGAATATCACGCAATAGAATATGTACGACAAAAATTCATAGAAACATCAAATCTTTTTGGATTCCAACTCATGGAACCATCTACGATTGAACTTGTATCTACTATAGAAACAAAAAGTGGTCCATCAATTAAAAATGAAATCTATTATTTCACAGACAAAGGAAACCGTGAAGTAGCTTTACGTTTTGATTTTACAATAGGTCTTACTAGATACGCAACATCACAAAAATCCATGAGACTGCCAGCAAAATTTTCTACATTTGGTGGAGTCTGGAGATATGATGAACCACAAAAAGGTAGATATCGTTTCTTCCATCAATGGGACATAGAAATTTATGGAGAACCAAATATTGAATCTGATTCTGAGATAATCGATTTTACATCAAAATTTCTAAAAAATTTGGGACTTGATAACATAATTATCGATATATGCGATAGAGAACTCATAGAATCATACGTGAAGAGTGTTTTCAAGGATAGCTCTGAAAATGTAACAAGTGATATACTGCGAGCAGTAGATAAGATACAAAAAAAGAGAAAACAAGACATCATCAAAGAATATGAAGAAAAGGGATACTTGGCCTCTGATTTGGAAAAAATATTACAATTTTCTGAAATAAAGGGACAACCAGACGAAATAACAAAACAAATTGATGTCAAACAATTAAAAAACTGGGATAAAATTCTGCAAATTTTTAACTCATTAGAAAATAGAGGAGTAAAAAATATCAGAATCAATTTTGGTATAGTTCGAGGTCTTGATTATTATTCTGGCATAGTTTTTGAAGCATTTGATAGTAGTTCTGATCTGGGGGCTCTTGTAGGTGGAGGTAGATATGATACTCTCACCAAAGCGTTTGAAAGAGATGATTTAGGAGCAACTGGTGCAGCAGGGGGAGTAGAGCGAATAATTTTCTCATTAGAAAAACAACATGTAGATATCAAGTATGACATTAACAGGGTGTCTGTTGTATTTGTCAATGATGAGATGAAAAAAATAGCCATCTCAATTGCTTCAAAATTACGTACACGGGGAATTAATGTAGATGTGGAGCTATATGGAAAACCACTGCGCAAGCAAATGGAGTTGGCATCTGAATCAAAATATTCCATTATTGTTGCTCCAAAAGAATATGCAAATAAGATGCTGATAATACGGAATATGTCAGATGGGTCTGAAAGACAAATAGAGATTGAATCGTTACTGAATAATCCACAAACTAGTCTTCAATTTTGAATGCTCTAGCTAACATAACAAGTTCAGGACCATTGGTAAAAGTACCTACTACAAGTGATCTATTATTGGCAAGAATACCTGCAGCAAGAAAAGGTGAACCTCCGTTTATTGTAGAAGGCTCCAACTCCACCCCTAAAACATGTGATATTGTTCTTATGTCCTCTTCTTCGGTAGATGGGTGAATAATTCCACCACGAGATGTAGCCACTGCCATGGCTCCTGTTTGATGATATCCTGCAATTCTTTTTCGTATTACTTCAACACCCAATACATCTTGTATTTTTTTGATATGTTCATTTGAAATAAGAGGAGAAACAACTGCTCCCTTATCATTTACACAAATCAAATTTCCAATTGCCGTGTGTTTTGTATCCAAAATCTCCACATTTAGCCCAGTAGATTTTTTCAGATGTGAAATCTCATTTTCTAAACAATTGTTCGGTAAAAGTATGCCCTTGTTATTTAGTGCCATCAAAACTCCTAACAGTCTGGTATTAGCAACCGAAGTATAGACAGCTTCTGTACCTAGGAATTCACAAAGATTTTCAGCTTTTGTAGACGCAAAGCCATTAGGAATAAAGACAAACTTGTCATTACATTTTGCATATATCCCTACGTTAGGACTACGATATACATCATACTTGAAAACTCCCAATGAGGATGAGCAATGCGTGAAAGATATGAATTTATCTTGTATACACTTTAAATAAGTAACATCTATTCTGCAATACTGTGCCAATAGACCCAAACTTTCCAAATAACCACAAAGTTGTTGCGAAGTTCAAAGATCCACTAAGTGATAATTATCATCTTGTCTGGGGTCCTGGACGTCTTGCTGAGGCAGCAACAGACCCAAAAGTAAAAGCAGATTATCAAGCAATTGGTGAACAAATAAAACCATTGGGAGTACATGGCACTTTTGTCGCAGTAGATTGGGATTCATGTGTTGCTGATGGAATATGTTTACTCAGTTGTCCCGTGAAGGTCTTTGAATGGTACAAAAATCCTGGTGAAACTGGTAGAAATGACAGAAAAGATTTTACCGATAAAGCAATTCCAGTAAAAGAAGCAAATTGTATTTGGTGTATGGCATGCGTAGAAGTTTGTCCAACTAAAGCAATTAAGGTTGATCAAGCAAACCAAGAAATTCATGAAAAAGAGATCGCTAGTATACAATAAGTCTGGACGATTTTGTCTAGGTTTAAATAACATATCCTGTGACACAAAACCATGCCGATACCAGAAGACTTTCCAAAAGGGTACAAACCACTTGGAAAAATAAGTCACGCCGATGGTGAGCATTATCACTTTAGATGGGGTCCAGGCAGATTAGCCGAGGCTTCAAAAGACGAAAACTGCATCGCAGCCTTCAAGGCTCGAGGCGAAAAAATCGAACCAGTAGGCGTAAGTGGCACAATGGTCGCAGTAGATTGGGATTCATGTGTTGCTGATGGTGCATGTATTGAAGCATGTCCTGTTCAAGTCTTCCAATGGTACAGAACAGAAAAAGACATTCCAGCAAATAAAGCAGTAAACATCACTATGGCTGGAACTGGTAGTTCTGTAAAAGAGGAAAGAAAGGATTACACAGACAAGGCTGATCCAATTAGAGAACATGATTGTATTTGGTGTATGGCATGCGTTTCAGTTTGCCCTCCACAAGCAATCAAAGTAGATCAGTCGAATCTAGAACACCATGAGAAAGCAGCAGGAACCTTCCAGAAAATGGAAACAGGTTCAGTCAATCCACACGCACACCATTAGATCTTTCGTCCCTTTTCTTTTTCTTATTGCCTATTCCTAGATATATTTCAATGTAAAGAATTTTGTAATTTTAAACAAATTTTAACCAGTCTCTCTGAAAAAAACTCGCAGAGGTCGCCTAGCCCGGCATGGCGTGGGCCTTGAGAGCCTATGTGCGTAAGCACGCGGGGGTTCAAATCCCTCTCTCTGCGCTATTTTCCTATGTTTCCTAATTCTGCAAGCAAAGCTGAAAGTTGAATCTCTGGATTGGCACCAATTACGAGTCTATAATCATATTTTGCGATGGTTTCCAGAATTTGTGATAAGTGTGAAGTCTTAATTTTATAACATTCTTCATTAAGATACTTTAGGAAATCGGATTCTGACATTCCATATACCTTTATCAGTTCCACTGTCTTGTTTCTTGCATCAGTTATCTTTCCTGCAAGCGCCATCTTTAGTATCTCTCCAACATCGTTTGTCCTAGTAAGGCCAGCAGATGCTTTGACATTGTCTTCATTTACTATTCCAAGACTTGCAGCTGCCTGCAACATGTTTATGGAATGACGCATGTCGCCTTCAGAATATTCATGGATGGCCTTTAATCCATCATGATTGTACTTTATCTTCTCTTTTTTACATATTTCTTCCAGATGGCTGATTATATCTTCCTCAGGTATTCTGGTAAACTTGAAAACTGCGCATCTGCTCTGAAGAGGCTCAATTATCTTTGATATGTTATTTGCTATTATGATGAATCTGCAATGTCTTGCAGTGTCTTCTATTATTCTTCTAAGTGCAGTTTGAGCATCAGGAGTCATTTCATCGGCTTCATCCAAAATAACCAGCTTGAAAGGAATGCTGGTATCAAGACCTGAGAACCTTGCAAATTTTTTTACTCTTTCTCTAACCATGTTGATACCTCTTTCATCAGATGCATTAAGTTCTAAGGTATATTCATGCCATGAATCTCCTAGTATCTCTCTTGCAATACATAACGCTGCAGTGGTTTTTCCAACACCAGCAGAACCAGAAAATAACAAGTGAGGAATCTCGGCAGTATTTTTTAACAGCGATCTAAGGCTACCGATGATCTCTTTCTGATTTATTATGGAAGAGAGTTTTGTTGGGCGGTATTTCTCTACCCACATGGTAGACTCGATCATAGGAACCTTCCTCTATCGCCTCCTAATAAAATTAAGTTTAAGGATATGCAGCCATATGTTATTTGACTTAAAATTACTCGGTTATTCCTGTATTACCTTACAAATTAAATTAGATCAAATGATCAGACAAAATGGTTGACAGAATTGATCGATCGATCCCATTAGAGGCTTAGCGGAGGATCATGAAGTAAATTGAAAACTGCAGAACTAGTACAAATCCATGCTATAGGATATCGTCTACAAGACGTTAAAGTCAATTTTGGCTTTGATCTCAAAATTGATGCATTAACGGTATCAATAGACGCAAAACAAGGCGAGATACTCAGCATTCCACGGTGGATAGCGGATGTACTGTCATCTGAAAAACTTGTCGAAGTGCAAGATATGGATATGGTAGTTGCCTTAAAACAAGCAATAGTTAAAGAAAATGTACAGGGTGACTTTGATCTCTCTACTCTAGAGTCAGATTTTTACATAAAAATCAATTCATTTATGAAAAGACTACCGCAAGAGGATCGTGACAAAATAGGAAGCATGTTAAACTCCCTTATACGTAAAAGACAAGGGAAGATCATTAGATTGGCAGATTCGTCTAAAATGACATCTGAGTTAGCAAAGAAATTAACAATTGAGGAAAGAATATTGTTTGAACAAATATATGCTAATAGCATAGAATTTAAAAAACAAATTTTTGGTGATAAAAAATGAGTACACAATCAGAATCAGTTTCACAAAGTAAACGTCAAGATCAAGTAAAAGAATTTCTTAGTCAATTCAAAGACAAATCTGGCGCCTACAAATATGTTGATGAGATTGATCAAATGATGGCAAAGAAAATACAGTATATCGTAGTTGACTATAATGATTTAGTATCCTACCCAGAAATTGAAACTATATTCAACACAGATCCAGATGAAATACTTCGTGCCTTTGGTGGTGCTACAAAAGAAATCCTTAAAGAAAGATTTCCTCAATATGCAGAAAAAATTCGATATGACATTAGAGTAAGAATTTCAAATTATCCTGCCCAGCGTAGCCTACGTGAGGTAAACGCAGAGGTTATTGGAAAAATGATAAGTGTTTCTGGAATGGTTGTGAGAGCATCAGAAATTAAACCTCTTGCAAAAGAACTAGTCTATATCTGTCCAGCAAACCATATTACAAAAAGAATTCAAGAAAAAGGTCTTGAATTCAGAGAACCACTAAAATGTGATGATGGCAAATGTTCTCATAGAGATTTAGAATTAAATCCAGAGCAAAGCAAATTCATTGATTTTCAGATGGTTCGATTACAAGAATTACCAGAGGATCTTCCTCCAGGACAACTTCCTCATTATCTTGATGTTACAGTATTACAGGATCTGGTTGATAATGCAAGACCAGGTGACCGCATAATACTTACTGGAATAGTAAGAATTGAACAAGAACACATTCCATCCATGCGTGGAAAAACTGGAATTTACAGGCTACGAATCCAAGGAAATAATATCGAATTTCTAGGAGGTCGTGGAAACAAAGCATCCAGAAGTACAGAAAGAGAAGAAATCTCCCCTGACGAAGAAAAAATCATTAAATCACTTACCAGAAATCCTGATATTTATGAAAGGCTTATCGCTTCTTTTGCCCCGCACGTACATGGTCATGACATCATAAAAGAATCAGTTTTACTATTAATAGTAGGCTCGACTCAAAAACTGCTTTCAGATGGAGCCAAAATACGTGGAGATATTAACGTATTTCTAGTAGGTGATCCTGGTACCGCAAAAAGTGAAATGTTAAAGTTCTGTGCAAGGATTGCACCAAGAGGACTCTATACATCTGGTAGAGGTTCTACTGCAGCAGGACTTACAGCTGCAGTTGTGAGAGACAAAATTGGTATAATGATGTTAGAGGCGGGGGCAGTTGTCTTGGGTGACCAAGGTCTTGTGTGCATCGACGAATTTGATAAAATGAAACCAGAAGATAGGAGTGCTTTACACGAAACAATGGAGCAACAATCAGTTAGTATCGCAAAAGGTGGTATTGTAGCAACATTGAACGCTAGAACGTCAATTTTAGCTGCAGCAAACCCAATGTATGGAAAATATGATCCATTCAAAAATATAACTGAAAATGTTAATCTCCCAGTACCGCTTCTTACCCGTTTTGATCTTATCTTTGTTGTTCGTGATATTCCATCAAAGGAAAGAGATGCAAGAATTGCAAAACATATTTTGAATTTACATCGGACCTCAGGATCTGATACTAAATCACTAATTGATGTAGACATTCTTACAAAATATTTGTCATACGCAAAGAGATTTGATCCAGTTCTTACTCAAGAAGCAGAAGAAAAAATCTTGGATTATTATATGAGAATGAGAAATGTAGAATCAGAAGGAATGATTACTGTAACCCCAAGACAACTAGAAGGATTGATACGACTATCTACTGCAAGGGCTAGACTTTTGATGAAACCACAAGTAGATGGCGAAGATGCTGATCGTGCAATATTTCTCATACAGAGCATGCTAGAGGATGCTGGAGTAGATGTAAATACAGGAAAAGTAGATCTTGGTGTGCTCCAAGGAAGGCCTCACAGCGAAGTGTCCAAGATGCAATTATTCATGGATGTAATGAAATCGCTTGAGGGTGATGAAAAAAGACCTGTTGAAGAAAAAACCTTTGTCAAGGAATTGGTCAAGACTGGCAAATTTAATGAAGAAGAGGCCAGAAAATACATCAAAAAATTGCAAAGAGAGTCAGCTATTTATGAATCAAAACCTGGTCATTATAACCGGGTATGAGAATAGAGAAACTAGAACTTCCTCCTTCTGCAATTAAATTTCTGCAAGAAAGTGGATTTGTCTTATTATACCCACCTCAAGAAAAAGCAATAAAGGCAGGTCTGCTTGACAAAAAAAGTGTACTAATTTCTGCACCCACTGCAAGTGGAAAGACGCTGATTGCAATACTTGCAATCATAAGGCATCTGTATGATGGAGGAAAAATTGTCTATTTGAGTCCGTTGAAAGCTTTGGCATCTGAGAAGTTTTCCGAGTTTAAAAAACTAGAGTCAATAGAATTTGAAAGAAAGTTAAGAATGCAAATATCGACAGGGGATTTTGATCAATCTGACAGAACACTTGGACAAAACAATATTCTTGTACTTACAAATGAAAAGATGGATTCTATAATCAGGCAGGGAGCAGACTGGATAAATGAAGTGAGTCTGGTAATAGCAGATGAGGTTCATCTAATTGGGGATGATGAAAGGGGTCCTACACTTGAAATAGTTTTAACAAAGCTAAAATCTTTGCCACAAAAGCCTCAGATTCTAGCTCTAAGTGCGACTGTAACAAATGCAGATGAAATTTCATCTTGGTTGGGTTGTAAATTGGTTGAAAGTGACTGGAGACCAGTCCCTCTCTGGGAAGGAGTGTATGATCAGGGTAAGGTTGTTATGCAAAATAATAAAAGTTTTGAAGTTGAAACAAGTGTTAGAGGACCTCCTGTTGATCTGGGATTAGATTCCATAGTAAGGGGTGGCCAAGCAATTTTGTTTGCAGAAACGCGTGCACGTTCTGTATCTCTTGCAACCAAAGCATCAGATTTTGTATCCAAGAAACTTACAAGTGAGGAACGTACAATTTTGGAAAAAATTTCTAAACAAATACTTGATGAAAATGAACACACAGATCTAGTCAAAACACTTGCAGATTTAGTAAAAAAAGGAGTTGCTTTTCACCATGCTGGATTAAATCAAAACTGTAGATCGATAATAGAATCTGAATTTAGAAACAGACGACTAAAACTATTGTCATCAACTCCTACTCTGGCTGCGGGAGTGAACTTGCCTGCAAGACGAGTAGTAATCGCAAATGTAACAAGATATGATGGAAAATTTGGCGGAAACAAACCAATCAGTGTGCTTGAATACAAACAATTGTGTGGCAGAGCTGGCAGACCACAATACGATGAATATGGGGAAGCAATAATTGTCGGAACTACAAATTCTGATGAGTTGTTTGATTACTATATCAATGGCATACCTGAACCAATCCATTCTAAATTAACAAATGATAAATCATTGCGCACACACATACTCAGTTTCATATCTACAAATCCCGGAATAAAAAATGAAGAGCTGATTGACTTTTTTTCACAAACTCTGGCAGGCTCACAAGAAAGAAAAAGCACAATCAAATTCAAGATTCAGATAGCTCTGAGATACTTAGAATCTGAGGAACTAGTAAAACAAAAAAATGATAGATATGTTGCAACTGAGTTTGGAAAAAAGACATCAACATTATACATTGATCCACTAACAGCAGTATTATTTAGAAAATCCTTGCAACAAATTACTGGAAAGCGATCTCATACGTTGGGGATACTTCATTTGATTACCACCTGTGAAGATTTTTTTCCCCAGTTTTCCTTACGAAACAAAGATTATGAGACGGTTAGTAATCTAATTGAAAATAACTCTGATGAGCTAATAGAACATATTTCAGAATATGATTGTAATCGAAGTCTTTTGGCAATTCATGCCTGGATTAACGAATCATCAGAAATTTACCTCTCAGATACAATTGGTATTGAATCTGGGGATATGCATAGGATGGTTGAAACATCTAATTGGCTTGTTAATGCTTTCTATGAACTTGCAAAACTAGAGAAAAAAAATGAGGTACTGCAAGAATTAGATGTACTTAGAACAAGAATAGATTACGGAATAAAAGCGGAACTAATTGATTTGGTAAGAATCAAGGGAATTGGTAGGGTAAGGGCAAGAGTATTGTTCAAAAATGGAATAAGATCAATTGAGGATCTTAATGTGATTCCAATTGAAAAACTTGCAAAAATCGATAAGATAGGGCCGGTTATTGCAGAAAACATAAAGACACAACTAAAAAAGATAAGATGATGATGGATAGGCCAATAATCGGCATAATAATATCAGTAATAGCATTTGTTACAGTCTATTTTACTACGCCATTACTTATCAAAGCATTGGCAAAACGAAACATGGTAGTAAAAGATTACAACAAACCACAAACTATAATGGTTCCAAGACCAGGTGGTCCTTCCATACTAGCTGGGATTTTGGTGTCAGAGATAACACTGTATGTTTTTCTTCAATCTGTTGAAATTCTTGCAATCATTATAACAACTTCACTTGCATTTTTTGTTGGGCTGGCAGATGATCGAAAAGTCTTGGGTGGATGGTTTAAACCACTTGCACTTGCAGTTGCGGCAGTACCGATCATATTATTAGGAGCGTACGTTCCACATTTGGAATTTCCACTGTTTGGTATGGTGAAGATTCCAGAACTTTATTTGGCATTAATAATCTTCATCATTCCAATAACTGGTAACACAATAAATTCTATCGATGTACTAAATGGAGTTGCAAGTGGTTTTATGACAATTGCAAGTTTTGCTCTTACCATTTGTCTAGTAGTGATACACAACTATGATGTGGCCCTAGCTAGTCTGCCTCTTGGATTTGTTTCACTTGCATTTTACAAATATCACAAAGTACCAAGTAAAATATTTCCTGGCGATTCAGGAGCCTTAACGTTGGGAGCAATGTATGGTTCTATAGCTATTGTTGGACACGTGGAAATCATTGCCGCAATAGCTTTGCTCCCTGCAGTTATCAACTCCTTCCTATTTCTCTCCAGCGTAAAAAGAATAATCGAGCATCGACAAATAAAGGCAAATCCTGTTGTGCATACTGAAGACTTCAAATTACAAGCAACAACCGACAAGGCTGCGCCAGTCACTCTTGTGAGGCTTATACTGGCACAAGGACCCTTGACTGAAAAAGAGGTTGGATTTATTATATTCAAGCTTGGATTGTTTTCTGCAGCACTTGCCATTATCACATCCTTTATGATGGGTGTTAAGCCATGAGAGGTCTTCCAATCTTTGCTTACATTTCTGTAATGTGGATTTTGATTATTATAGGAGGAGGACTTTTAGTGTTCATAATTGCTCCAATCTCAATAACAGGATACGGAAAGCTGGATCATATCCTTGATTCTGGAGTAAAAGCAGTTATTTCTATTTCATTGGTAGTTGCATGGATCTTTATTATGTCAAAAATTAAAAATTGGATCTTTCAGAGAAAAGTTAGCCACTAACTTTCTTCCCAAGCATTTTTCTTCTTGTCATATTCTTCTCTTGAATATCGTACTTTTGCAGGAACTCCAATCGCTACTGAGTTGGGAGGGACATCCTTTGTAACGACTGCTCCCATTGCTACCACGCTATTTTTGCCAATTTTGACTCCTGCTTTAATGACAGCTCTTGAGCCTATTATTGCACCATCTTCTATAGTAACACCAATCATCTTTTTGCTTGCTGGATAAGGATCATTTGTCAACGCAGCGGCGGGTCCTATGAATACATTTTTTCCTATACGTGAGAGAGGTGGAATGTATACCATGCCTTCTATCATTGTGTTTTCACCAATCTTTACATTATAGTCTACGTGAGCAAGAGATCCAATTTTCACATTATCTCCAATCTCTGTATCAGCTCCAACATAGGCAAAATGCCATATTCTTACATTCTTTCCAATCTTTGCTTTATCTGAAACGAAATTTGTAACCATTTTTTATCACAGATGCCAAGGAACTCCACTAGTTACAATCTTGTCCGGCAAGTTACTTTTGTATTTTTTAAGAAATTCAATATCTTGGTTCTTGTCACGTAATTCATCTGGTAGCATTATTGGAATTTCCTCTACTATTGGATAATACCTAGAACATTTTGGACAAAATATGGCACCTTCTGATACGATTTCGTCTTTGGCTGTTATCTCAAAAATCTCTAGCGGATAAAACTTGTCTATTGGACATGCTAGAATTTCCATTAGTTTTTTCTTCATCTTAGATCTAGATAGATTGGAGTTCCTTTATGACTAGATAAAAGTGCTGCCTCGGCTATTTTTGTAGTATTGAGCGCGTCTTCTGGCTTTACCCTTATTGGTTCCTTTCCTTCTATGGCACTTAGAAAATTTTTAATTTCTAATAGCAAAGGTTCTTCTGTTTCTTTACGTGGAATCTCTGCTCCGTTATTTGTTTCAATCTTTACTTCCTGTGAAATAAAATCTGATGAAATTATTCCGTCGCTACATACGGCATTGAACTTTCTAACCCGAATTGGAGTAATCCAGTTAGAAGAAATTATAGCCACTTTATTGTTTTTAAAACCGAGCATGATTGTAGCAAAATCTTCATGTTCATGTCTTATTTGTCCCGATCTGGCAAAAACAACTTCTGGAGGCTCATCAAAAAGCCACATTGCAGTATCAATATCATGAACTGAAGTATCATAGATTATGCCTACGTCTTTGATATGTGGGGGCATTCTGTTTTCTCTGTGAAACTCAAGCATAATCAATTCGCCATATTTTTTGGTTTTCACATATTCTTTTACTAGTGAAACTGCAGGATTGAATCGTTCAATATACCCACTTGTTAAAATTACTTTATTCTTTTTTGCAAGATGAACCAATTCTTCGCCTTCTTTTGATACGTATGTCATTGGTTTTTCTACAAAGACATTCTTTTTTTCTTCTAACAGTTTTTTTGCAATATCAAAATGAGTAGTTGTAGGAGTACATACAAAAGCAGCATCAAAATTTTCTGATTTTAGCAGTGAATCAACTGAGGCGTAATGGCTGACATTGTATTTTTTCCCAAACTCTTCGGCCCTAGAAGGATTGGTATCACAAATTGCGGAAAGAGCTCCTAATTGTGAAAGAATCCTGGCGTGATTTTTCCCAAACCCTCCTGTTCCTATCTGAATTATATTCATTTTAATACACTGGTGTTAGCCACTTAGAGTATTTCTTGTTTCTTCCCATGGTGATATCAATATAGGCTGATCTGATTTTTCCTGTAATTTTTCCCACTTTACCGTCTCCAATTTTTTTTCCATCAATTGATATCACAGGTGTAACCTCAGCTGCTGTTCCAGTTAGAAATATTTCGTCTGCAAAATAAGCCTCAGTTCTTGGAATCTCTCTTTCTATCGTCTCGTACCCAAGGTCCCTTGCAATTTGTATTACTGAATCCTTTGTTAATCCCTCCAATGCAGAAGAGCTATTAGGTGGTGTAAGCAATTTTCCATTTCTTATGATGAAAATATTCTCTCCAGGTGCCTCGCTTATGTTACCAAGATGATCCAGCAGTATGGCCTCATCGTAACCATTTCTTTTACACTCTTGGGTGGCAAGTATTGAGTTTAGATAATTGCCACCCATTTTTGCAAGTGGAGGAGTAGATACATCATTAATTCTTCTCCATGAAGATATTCCAGCTCTGACCCCGTTCTTATTGAATAACTCTCCAAAAGGAAACATCACTATAGCTGCTTGAGTCGGAGTATCCTCATTTATGTGAAGATTTATTCCATATCTGCCAACAAAATAAAATGGCCGTATATAGCATGACTCTTTTACATTATTTTTTTTACATAGTTGTATAATTGCATTTGAAATTTCTTTGTCAGAAAATCTAAGAGTGATAGAATATACTTTTCCAGAATTTCTAAATCGTTTTACATGATCATTTAGTCTAAAAATATACAGATTTTTTGAATTCCAATATCCTCTTACTCCTTCAAAAACTGACGTGCCATAATGTATAGCATGAGTCATCACTGAAACTTTAGCATCTTCATCTCTAACAAACTTGCCATCAAACCAAACAAATTTTGGTACAAAAGTTTTCATATACAAAAACCAATTCTGTCTATAATTAATCTATTTCTACCAAAATCCTGTGCTTGGAAACTTCATTCCTAATACCCTGTATGTTTGGTCCTCAGAATTTGCAAATTTCTTTACAACATCCCAATTATCATGAATTATCTTTACTACCTCTGGTTCTACATAATCTTCCCAATCGGTTTCTTCTCCTAATGCCGCATCAAACATTTTTTGTTTTACATATGACGCAGATGTTTCTTTTCTTTTACCTATTTTCGGGTTCAGTCCATATAGTTTTAGTACAAATCCCTCTGCCTTGTCTCCTGTATAGGTAAAATAATCAGTGTCTATTCCCTCTAGTATCTGCTTTTTTATTTTCCAAGAAAACGGTGACAACATTGGAGGCATGTATTTTGCAAAGGGAGCATAAAACGTATAATTTGAGAGAACCGAAATTGAGTCACCAAATACTGCCTTTAACATCTTTTTTCTTAATTCAAAACTGAAAGGAAAGCTTCTACTGTTAATCTCTTTTCCTTCCAGCATGAAAACTACTGGAAGTACTCGTACCTCATTTTGGCTTTTAAGTTCATTGATTATTTCCACATGAGCTTTTGTTACAGGATTTAAATGAGCCGGGTAGATTGCTACTGTCATTTGCTTCCTATATTTTGGTGTCATATTTCAATTATGAACTAATTTGACTGTAAGATATTTTGCAATTTACAAGTAGGGACGATGGGACTTGAACCCACGACATCCAGCGCCCGAGGCTGGCAGTCTGACCAAGCTAACCTACGTCCCTGTAGACTGGCTAAAATGATGGAATATTATCTTTTCAAGTGTAGTGTGTTTAACCGTACGACTCGTATTTTATCTCAAAGCTTTTGTCTGCTCTCTTATTTCTCTCTGTGACAAACCCTTTTGGTGTGAGTACATCAAGACAACCATCGATTGTTCCTTGCCAACCGCAAATGAAAAATACCGTGTTGTCTTTTGTGACCTTTTCACCGACCATTTTCTCAAGAGTAGACATTTCGCCGCCTTTTGATTGTAAAAAGCTCTCTACTCTTCCTTTATTTCCATTCCAAGTCCTGTTAAACCATTCGTCTGGTCTGCTAATAGTAGCTCTATATCTGAAATTCCACTTGTCTCTACCTCTATCAAGACTTTCTTCTTCTAATCGAGTTAATTCTTCTCTATAGCCTAATTCATCAACATAACTTGCTCCATGAAATACTATTATCTCTCTTTTGCTTCCTGTTGCATGCAGATGTCGTGCATAACTCATAAATGGTGCAAGTCCAGTACCTCCCCCAAGGCACACTATCCTTCTGTCATCTGGTTCGCCATTTGGCTTCTTTTCTTCTATTGTAAAAGGACCAGTTGGTTTTAACCAAATTATCTCATCTCCTTCTTTTGCGCTAAATAATATTGTAGTAAGACGTCCAGGTAATGGTTTTCTTACCCATCTTATGTATAGTTCAATGTACTTTCTATTCTCTGGATTTGATGCAATTGAATATGCTCTTCGGATAACTTTGTTTTCTGCTGGTACATGTGCACCAAGTGTCAGAAATTGACCTGCTTTGAATTGTGGTACTTCGCCACCTTCTTTTGGTTTGAATCTAAAAATTGCTAAATCTTCTTTTTGAATTTGGATGTATGAAATTATTGCTTTATTCTCTACTACCACGCGAAGATTTCTCTTCTGGATGGTTAAATATCTTATGTTATCTTCAAGAACTAATTTTAAATCACGCTAAACGTTAATAACCTCTCAAAAAAAGTTAATGCAAATCAGGTTTGCCATCTGATCTAAAAATGGGCCGGTCGTCTAGCCTAGTAGGATACGCCCTTGGCATGGGTGAGATCGTGGGTTCAAATCCCACCCGGTCCACTTTTTTAAGTTACAGTAATTGTGTAGCTGGACATAGGGGCAAGCGGATCTATGTCTCTCAAATTATTCCAAACAAATATCTCAATTTTGTAATTGCCACTTGTATTAGGAGTCCATGACAAAGCTGCACTGAGTGTCTGATTTTTTACAAGCGAACCTGTGGCATAGTTTAGATCAACTATTACTCCATCCGAATTTATTACTTGAACAATATATGCCCAGCTTATCTCTTTATCTACTTGATTTACCAAAGAAGTTTGTAAATTCAACTGTTGATCAACCACAGGAGATCTAATTTCTTCTCCTAGCGAATTGACAATTTTGAAATCAGATGTTGAAATTTCTCCATATCCGTATGCATGATTAATACCTAAAATTATTATGGCAATCACAAAAAAAGGCAAAAACTTCATTGCACGTTTTTTTTCATTCTTAGATTTAAATTATCCCAAAGAATAGCATTCCGCATGTCCGAAACAAGAGAGACTATCTACATTGGAAAGAAGCCTCTGATGGCGTATGTTACTTCTACGCTCATACAGCTGGCAAACCAACCAAAAATATCTATCAAGGCAAGAGGACTCAGCATTGGACGTGCAGTAGATGTTGCACAAATCATTGCACGCAAAACAGAAACCGCTGGGTATTCCATAGGAAACATCAAGATCGGTTCAGAACAACTTCAATCACAGGATGGACGTTCTAGGAATGTTTCTACTATAGAAATCGAAGTAAAGAGAAATACCTCCTAAATATATGCGCCTTGTACAACCTCTTTTTTCATTATAATTTTGTTACGTATTTGCTTTCCATCTTCTTGAATTTCGAAAGATCAACTATATCATTAAACTGATCAAAATTTACAAGAGATTTCTTCAGCTTCAAAGTAGTTCCGGACTTTCTTAATTCTTTGAGAATTTGTAAAGTAGCATATGTGTTTGCATAAAGAACAGACAAAGGATACAAAATAAGATTGAATCCCATCTTATGCAACTCTTTTGATGAAAGCACAGGTGTTGCTCCGCCCTCTATCATATTTGCTACCAAGGGTGCCTTGATTGATTTGCCTATTTTTTTCATTTCTTCTACAGATTTTGGCGCTTCCACAAAAACTGCATCTGCTCCAATCTCCTTGTACAAAAGTCCACGTTCTATTGCACCATCGAGGCCCTCTGTGGCTCTAGCATCTGTTCTTGCTACAATTATGAAATCTTTACTCTTTCTAGCATCCAGTGCAGCCCTTAATTTTTCTATATATTCTTCTTTTGGTACTACCTCCTTTCCAATCATATGACCACATCTTTTTGGCCATTTTTGATCCTCAAGAAATATCCCTGCTGCGCCCAAAGACTCTAATTCATTTACTAACTTCCAAACACTTAGTGGATTTCCATATCCAGTATCTGCATCTACTATTACAGGAACTGATACAGACTTACAAATTCTCCTAGCATTTTCTGTTGTTTCTGTTGGTCCGATAAAACCATAGTCAGGCATTCCAAGGAGAGCAGCAGAGGTACCATAACCTGTTTGAAACATGGCTTCAAATCCTGCCTTTTGTGCAACTCTTGCTGTTATAGCATCATATACTCCCGGAAATACTAGCGGCTTTGATTTATCATATACAAGTTTTCTAATGTTTGTCACTGCGGCTTTAACGCCATACAATTATTTATGCACTTAGTCGATCCTGATCTCTTTTCCTTCGGTTTTCTTCTCTGCCGATTCGATCTTTTTTAATTCTGACTCTAGAAATTTCTTATACTTTGTTGTCTCTTCTTTTGTCATAGATGGTATGTTTGAGCTAAGCGAATTTCCCATTATCGTAATTCTTTCCAACAAATCCATGGCTGCAAATCTTCCAACATTACCTAATCTGAAAATTACATCCAGTTGATTTTTTACAATCTTGTTTACCGTTTCAAGGTCTTCTGATATTGCCTTGCCTTTTTTTGTTATTTGATATTTTCCGTCCTTTGTTTCTTCAATTAGACCCTCATCTAAGAGCCTTCCAAGTAACGGATAGATCAAACCTGGAGACGGTTTCCATTTACCTTCACTTTGGGCAACAGCTATATCGATTATTTCCTTTCCTGTGCATGGATTTTTTTTTAGTACATCCAATATGAAATATCTAGAAAAACCTCTTGGTATTGAGCTTCCTACGCGTTGAAACCATTCCGAAATCATCACTAGTGATATCACTAGTGATATATATTAATGCTATGGATGAAAGTACTGTGACCAGTATTACTATAAAATGATGATAATCCTTCACAAGACATATTTATGAAGTCTAAAAGAAAGATGTCGAATCATGGTTAACAGCATTGATCTCGATCTTTTGATCGTAGGTTCTGGTCTGGCAGGACTTCGTGCAGCAATACAGGCAGCAAAAACAAGCTCAATTATCAAGATTGGAGTTATTTCAAAATTACAAGTTATGCGCTCACATTCTGTTTCAGCTGAAGGTGGTACTGCAGCTGTGTTGTATCCAGAAGAGGGTGATTCACTTGAATCACATGCATATGATACCGTAAAAGGAAGCGACTTTCTTGGTGATCAAGATGTCATTGAAAGACTAGTTCGTGAAATGCCGTCTGAAGTATATCAACTAGAACACTGGGGAATGCCTTGGTCAAGAAGAGAGGATGGGAGAATTGGACAGCGAGCATTTGGTGGTTATAGCTTTAATCGGGCTACCTTTGCTCAGGACAAAGTTGGATTCTATGAAATGCAGACTTTGTATGATACTTGTCAAAAATTTGATAACATTGAATTCTATAATGAATGGTTTGTAACATCAATAATCCATGATGGACAAAAATTCTGTGGCATTACTGCAATTGAGATGTCAAGTGGAAACTTTTACACAATAAAAGGAAAAGCATTGATTATTGCAACTGGAGGCGCAGGCAGAGTGTACAGCTTTTCAACATATGCATTGGCCTCAACTCCTGATGGCCTAGACATGGCATATCGTGCAGGAATGGCATTAAAAGACATGGAATTTGTTCAATTTCATCCAACTGGAATACTTCCATCTGGAATCTTAATCACTGAAGGCGCCAGAGGAGAAGGAGGGTACCTGCTAAACAAAAATAATGAAAGGTTCATGAAAAAATATGCTCCATCAAAACTTGAGCTTGCCTCCCGTGACGTAGTCTCACGTGCAATGATGACTGAGATTAATGAGGGCAGGGGCTATAAACACGAAACTGGAGTTGACTGTTTAAAACTAGATCTTACTCACTTGGGAAAAGAAGTTCTCACCAAAAAACTTCCAGCTATTCGAGAAATCTCACTAAAGTTTTCAGGCATAGATCCAATCAACGAACCAATAGATGTAAGACCGGTGTGTCACTATATGATGGGCGGAATTCACACTAACATTGATGGAGCTACAGAAATTCAAGGCATATGGGCAGCAGGTGAAGCTGCATGTAATAGCGTTCATGGAGCAAATAGATTAGGGGCAAACTCTACTGCAGAATGTCTTGTTTGGGGAAAGATAACAGGTGATCTAGCTGCAAAGTATATCCTAGATGGAAAATCCCAACCACCATTTCCATTACATCTTGTTGCTACAGAAGAAAAAAGAATCTATGATGGAATATTTCGAGGAAGTGGAAGTGCTAATCCGTATGAAGTACGACAGCAACTAACTGAAATAATGAATTCCAAAGCATACGTATTTAGAAATGAAACAGATCTTGTTGATGGATTAAAACAAGTAAGAGAATTACACAAAAAAACATGGAGACATGTAACTGATAAAGCCAAAGAATACAATACCAACTTTACAAATGTGATGGAACTTGACTCTATGTTCCGAGTTGCCGAAGTAATACTTCTTGGTGCAATCAAAAGAAAAGAATCAAGAGGTGCTCATGCAAGAACTGATTATCCAGACCGTGACGACAAGAACTTTATGCATCACACTCTAGTTTACTATGATACAAAAGAACCAGTGCTCAAGACACATCCAGTCACTATCACTAAATATCAGCCAGTGGAGAGGAAATACTAGTGGCAGAAAGATTGTCAAACCGCGAAGGTATCAAGGGAATGGCAAATCCCACAAGATATGGAATTGAAAGAGTAGCGTATTGGTTGCAAAGACTAAGCGGACTTGGTCTTTTGGCATATCTGATTGGCCACATATATGAAACAAGCTCAATTGTAAATGGTAAAATAGCATGGGACAAGATGTTAGCACTTACTCAAACTACTGAGGGCCACCTTATACTTACAATTGTGATTGGAATGTGTGTATTTCATACCGGAAATGGTATAAGAGTTATGTTGGGACATGGTGGTGTGGGAGTAGGAAGACCTGGACAGCCAGAATATCCATACAAAGCTGCATCACTTAACTACAAGCAAAGACTCTGCATATGGGTTTCAATCGCACTTGCTGCACTTGCCATGATGTATGGCTACTCAATATTGATGGGTGAATAAGATGAGAGAAAGCATTATCATGAAAATACATTATGGAACTGCACTAGGCGCAGTGGTACTTGTAGCAGTGCATATTCTTATGAGACTATCACAAAAATATTCTGACTCGTTACAATATCAAAACGTACTTGCAAATTACCACTTTCTTCCATATGCATTAATGTTAGAAGTTGTCCTGATCCTCCTTTCTGTACACGGATTTAATGGACTGCGAGTAATTCTGTTGGAACTAAAACAAGGAGCCACTTATGAAAGAGCAATCAATTATGGTTCAATTGCTGCTATGGCAGCATTAGTTGCTTATGGTTCAAGAACTATATTGATGGCAGGAATGGGAGTATCTTAGACATGGCAACCGTATCAGTACCAAAATCCTCTGAGGAGACCACAACCCAACCAAGTACTATTACACTTAGAATCAAGAGATCAAATCCATCCGAAAGTACTGAAAAGACTTTCTCAGAATTTCAAGTGCCTGTTCAAAAATGGACCACAGTATTGGAAGCAATTCTGTATGTAAAACAAAATCTTGATCATTCAGTTGGTGTACGTTATTCTTGTAGACAGGCATCATGTGGTTCATGTGGTATGAAAATAAACGGTAAACCAGCACTTGCTTGTTATACCAAACTATCTGAGCTTGGTACAAGTATAGTAACAGTAGAACCTATGAATAATTTCCCAATAATACGAGACCTGGCAGTGAATTTTGAGCAACTCATATCAAATCACAAAAAGATAAAACCGTTCATAGTTCGAGAAGATTCGGAAATAACTCCTGGTACCAAAGAATTCATACAAAAACCAGAAGATTTAGAAAAATTCCTCCAATTTTCGTATTGTATCAAGTGTGGCTTGTGCAACTCCGCATGCCCTACCATGGCTACTGATACCTCATTTTTGGGGCCTCAAGCACTTGCTCAAGCATTCAGGTATACTGCAGATAATCGGGATCAAGGAAAAGATGAGAGGCTAAAAATTGTAGATGATTCTCATGGCATATGGAGATGTCACTTTGCGGGCTCTTGTAGCCACGTATGTCCAAAAGGTGTAGATCCAGCAATGGCAATACAATTGCTTAGGGGTTATCTACTCGGATTTAGAAAGTGAATTTTACCTTTTAAGGCTTTTTAGGATTCTTGCTTGAGTTTACTTGATTATTGATAGCTTCTGCCATGAAATGATTTGAGACATTTATCTTAACATCATCGATACCATCGATTTTTAGCAAGTTGTCATGAACATCTTGTGCAATTTTAAATCCAAATATTGCAGGACAAAATGGACTTGTTAAATGAATGTCTATCTTAACAGCCGATCCTTCGATATCTATATTGTCTACAAGCTCAAGCTCCATGATTGAGACATTAATTTCTGGATCTACTATTTTTGTAAGCTCATCAAAAATTTGTCTTCTCAAATCTTGTGACGCTTGTGCCATAAATCAAAAAAGCGTCTATGCTATATATAACCATTTTAATTTCTAAATTGATGTATCGTTCTAGGTTAGAAGGAAAGCTTGATGAAAACACTCTTGAATTTTTATCATCCATTTCTGATGATTATGAAATTGCACTATATGATATAGTTGGAAGCCAAGCACACACCATAATGCTTTTTGAAAATGAAATCATTACAAAACAAGACGCAGTCAAAATTCTTTCTGCGCTTGAAAAGATAAAAAAAGAAAAATTTTCTGCAAAAACTGACGCTGAAGACATTCATGAAGCTATAGAGTCAATAGTAATCAAAAAAGCAGGAAAAGATGCAGGTGGCAAAATGCATACTGCCAGGTCAAGAAATGATCAAGTCGCCCTTGATATACGCATGAAGATACGCGACGACATCAACACCATCTGTTTTTGTCTTAACGAAACAATATCCACATTATTACAATTAGCAGAGAAACATCAGAATACCATTATGCCTCTATATACACACATGCAACAAGCACAAGTGGGATTGTTTTCACATTTCATGCTTGCATATGCAGATGCTCTCTTTCGAGATCTGGATCGATTCTATGTTGCATATGGCAGGACAAATGAATCTCCACTTGGTGCCGGTCCTGTGGGAGGAACAAGCATTCCAATAGATAGGCAATCTACAGCGAAGATGCTTGGATTCAAAGGTTTGATAGAAAATTCCATTGATGCCACAACATCGCGCGACTTTGTAGCAGAATACTTGGCACATGCAGCAATTCTTATGACAAATCTCAGCCGACTGGCAGAAGATTTCATCATATGGTCAACATCTGAATTTGCATTCATCGAACTTGCAGACAAGTTTACTTCTACATCAAGTGTAATGCCACAAAAAAAGAATCCAGACATCTTGGAGCTAATTCGTGGTAAAACAGCTCAAGTAATTGGATATCAACTTGCAGTATTGTCTAATCTGAAGGGCCTTCCATCAGGATATAACCGCGACCTGCAACAAACTAAAGTTTCAATCTGGCCTACTTCAAAGATTGTAATTTCGTCGCTGATCGTAGTAAATTCACTGCTAAAAACAATGAACGTAAATGAAAAGAAATTGCGCCAAGCAATTGATGGTGGATATTCTATATCACTTGATATTGCAGAGCATCTTGTACGAAAAGGAATTCCATTTAGGGCATCACATAAAATTGTGGGGCAATTAGTTCAGTTGGCCTCTAATTCAAAGAAATCTCTTACACGGCTTTCAGTTACTGAAGTAGAAAAGGCCATTACTAATAAGGAAATTTCAGCAAAGGATCTATACAAGATCATTCAAATTACTACTCCAGAAATGTCTCTTCAGACAAGAAAATCACAGGGTTCTTCTGGAAAACATGAACAGCAACGAATGATTGCAGACAGGAAAAGAAAAGTCCAAGCGTATATGGTTGGAACGACCAAGAGGACAAATGAAGTAAGACAAGCATTTGATGGGTTAGAGGTTAAAGTAAAGTCTCTAATCAAAAAATAGACTTAACGAACCAACCATTTTCAACAACCCTAGAAAAAACAAAGCCTAAAATAGTTGAAAAAGAAAGAACAAAATGTAAATTTTTACATTGAAAACGTTTCTGTAATGTGATTTTAATATAGTAATTTTGACTTTTACATTGATTTTGATTCACATAGGTGCAAATAAGAAATTTTCGTAATTTGCTCTCATGTACCAAGTAGTACAACCACAATCGAACAACCCTAACTACACTGCGGGACAGACCTGGGGAGCACTAAAAAAAGCCTGGCGAGGATACAAAATTGCCAAGGTACAAAGTGATCATACTAGGATGACCGAATATGCAAGAAAAATTAGAACTCTTCAGAATGACTTGGGTATCAAGCAAGCTGAATTTCCAGAACTAAGCCTGTGATAGTTAGACTCCTTTTCTTTTTGCAAAATACCTCTATTTTGTAAAATATCTGGAAAAATCTCCATTTTAGTAATTTTTGTAACGGGTTCGCGGGGGATAACCGCCTCAACAAACTTTCCTATGAGACCCAAACAATTGTTTGTTTGAATCATGTTGTTGTATAATGTGTGACAAGAATTTAACTTTTGATATTCAAAAGAGATTTTTGATAGATTAGATATAATGTCTACATGTTCGAGTGTTCTTCTAACGTTTGATATCATTCATACGCCTTCCTTAAATAGTAAATGTACCGTACATCTATATGGGGTTATCTTCTAAGATTCTAATACGGGGAAGAATTCCAGATTCAGAAAACACTAGTACAGTTAACCTAAAAACTGTAAAAAAGATCCTTGAGGTGCTGGCTAAAGATGGTCGTATCAAAAGAACTCATCTTTCTGTAAAGACAGGAATGAACTATGACAGATGCATGAGATACGTCAAATTCTAAAATTGATAAAACTGGTTGAAGTTGTTTTAGAAAATGACTGTAATTATGTTATTGTAACGCAAACTGGAATAGATATAATAAATTTGCTGGATTATATTTAAAATAGTTTTTTAATTCTTGATCATTGTTATGTAGAATTGTTACTTACATGATCGTACTTACACCAGTGTAAACTTCCTTTAATTACTTTGAGTACAATGTACTGGATATGCTTTACCATAACCACAAAATGATCTACAATGATCAATCGTGCGGTATGAAGGTTAGTTCTCTTCATACAAAAAGAAGCATAAAGGAGAAAGAACAAGAAATGAACAAAAATAATTTTACAAAAACAATATTTGCCATCATTGGATTGACTATAATGAGTAGTATTACAATGCCCGCATTTGCAACACTTTCAACTAGTTCCCCACCTTGGAATACAGTTGAAGAAAGTCCTAGCTATTCATCTGGCTCTTGTACTGGATCAAGTCATGCATGTGCCTATGCTCCAACATCAGCAGCAGATAAGATAATCTCGCAAGACACTAATCTGGACTTTGGTTATACTGCAACAGCAAGAAATAATCAAAACTTTGGATCAAATTCTGTTGGCATTTCACCATCAGTTACAACATCGGCAAGCTCCATAGAGGGTTCTGTATACGTCAATGCTAACGCTGTGTTCACAAAACCTGCAGGTGGATATACGGCATACTACCAGTATGGAGGAGACCTTTGGAAGCTCAGCGGAGGTACTTGGCAGAATACAAATGGTTTTGCCTACCAATTTACCTCCTCATTTTCAGGAAATGCTGTAGTACATCAAACATATTCAAACAGCGGTAGTAACTCATATCGCCTTGGTGCTGAACAGGTTACATACATATCAAATTGCTGTGCACAGACTGTGAAAGTAGATGCTTGGAATAATAGTCCATATGCCACAGTAACACAACTGAAACTTTGTGATACTCCTTCACAACCATGTCCGTGAGAGTTCAATGCGATTATTAAAAACACGGTACCTCATGTTCATCTTGGCAGGAATAATAGTATCAGCAGCTGCTGGCTTATTGGTTCCTACTGTTCAGACCACAAAAGCCTCGACCTTGCTTGACAAGAGCATAAACTTTAGTGTAGGTAATCTTCCTGATAGCCCTATAATCATGAAGAAGGGTGAGACAAGAATTATTCCATTTACTGTTATGTCTTTAGGTCAAGAACCTCTGAACCTCAAGATAACAGCCACGGAACGTGGAAAAGAAGGAATTGCTCTTGCAAGTCAAAAAGAAATGCTTCCTCAAGGTATATCCGCTGTTGTCAGCAAAACATCAGAAAACCTGCCTGCTGGAACTCAAACTGGTATAATTGACAGGGACACAGTCAACCTAACCATTTCAGTAGATCCAATGGCAAAGGATGGGACATATCATCTTTCAGTTGTCTTGTCACAAGATGATGATACAGGAAGATTGTTATCATTTGGATATGTAACTGTCCAAGTACAAGGTTAAGCCCATATTGGGCACATCCTATTTTTATTCAATTACTAAATTGTTCATCATGATTTTATGATGAAAGAATATGATATCAACAAAATTTTTCTACAACCTTGCTATCAAATTAATATTGGAAACTAAGTTCCACCAGTGTAATATTGGAATAGTGAAATCTTGAAATTTAAAACCAAACTGCTTTTTGTTTTTGTTATTGTAATTTTCATTCTAAGTATGCCGTCAACTGTCTTGGCATCTGTTGAGCTACAATCTTACCTACCAATTGATGGAACTCCAGTTATTCCAAGCTTACATTTTACAAAAACAATGTTTTTGGAATATCCCGATGGTGGAAAACTGAAGAATATGTTGGATGGTAAAAAAATAGATATTGAGTTCACCGATGACTCCGATAATAATCCAAGTATTAAGAAACTTGCAGATGAGATAAACGCACAGCTTAAAGTGGAAAGAAAGAGTCCTGTCATTATCACCAAATTAATTCTAAATTATAAGATGACTCTTTCCGGAAATGACACTAAAACTTCTATCGAGTATAATGTTATACTAAGACCAACCATTACTGGATATATCATTAACCAGAGAAACAATTCTGAAAATACTATTTATGATGCTGCATGGGTTGGATTCGATATTAAAAAACCAGTTTTTATTACAACCGAAGAATATGAAAATTTAGAAATTAATTTTCCTTTGAGTGCAATACAAAGAAATCTTCCGAATGTATATTCTATGTTAAATGGAAGTAAGGCAGAAGCAGTTTTGAATCAAAATTTGATTGATACCAGCCCACTCTTGGAACAACCAATAGATAAATGGAATTCCCTCTTTGATCCCACATATGTTGTGACTGATTCTGATGCTTTAGGTCAAAGGGGGAAAAAAATAACTGGAACGATATTTTCCACCGGCGAAAGTGCACCTTTTACTGGATTACATGCAGAAGAGAAGACTACCACAAATTTCATTGGAGATATTACATATGGTCTTAGTACCACTGAGAAGGTAAGTTCCGGTTCCATCAGCGTAGACGGTATTGCACATGGATATGTAATTCAGGAAGAACCGATAATTTCAACCGTGGGTAAGATATCCTCTGATACCATCATCACATTTCCTGAAAGATTATCATCTATGAACACAATTGTTGCCACAACGATATTGGTTATTGCAATCGCAATGATGATATTTATTGTATTACGAAGAAAAAAGGATTAAACGATAACGGTCAAAATTTAATTATAAAACCACTGATGGATATTTTGAATTTAATTCAATACCATAATATGCCAATAAGTTTCATGAAAAACTAAATTTTTCAAAATTGAAATTTCTCCAATAACTCAAGACAAATCTTGACATTTCTCTACAAGTGGGCCCAGAAATAATACCAAGATAGTACCCTAGCCCCCGGATTCAATACATCTGTTTCCATGGGCCCTGTTTTTGAAGGACCTGATACAACTGATTTCACAGTGTAACCATCAGACTCAAATCTTACAAGATTCACTTCGCTGTAGATACGAATCCAAAATTTGTATATTTGAATAATAAACATTTTGAAAAAGATTCTTGGAGCTCTGCCCTTGTATAGCCGTGTCCAATGTGGGTATTATCCCGCTCTGGATAATAAAGTGAATAGATCCTCTTCCAGCCAAGGCCCAAATTGTTCATCTCAAGCAGTTTTTTGATGGGTTTAATCTTGTTTGGAATACTAACCGGATTGAGATACATTGGATCGCCTTGTCAAGACGGGACTGTTCCCTTAGCCTTTTTGTATAGGCAATTACAATGCCGACTGCCATGTCCTGGTCTTCCTTTGCTAGATTGACAAACTCTTGTGCTCGCTGTTTATAGTCACCATGTAATATATCAGCACAGGCGTCAACTAGGAATCTTTTGAGATTACCATTCATCGTGCGCCGAGTCTCTGCAGACTTTATTCCGGAATAGAACATCTCAAGGGCATTTTCATGAACCGGCTTTACTTCATCATTTGATAGCTTAAACGCAGGACGTTTCACATTTTTCATGGAACATTTCATCGGAAAAGTAGAGCGATATGCTTTGGAGCTTCGTGTTGAGTCTAAGAAAAGAATCTGCGTCGTAGCGGGTTCGCGGGGATTCGGACCCCGGACAGCCGGATTAAAAGTCCGGTACTCTACCTGGCTGAGCTACGAACCCATAACGAAGGTTCAAAGTTGTGTATAATTTAGTCTTTTACAAAATTTTGATGTGAAAAGAAAGCTTTAAACTCAGATTTTCGTCCACACTATTTCACGCCCTTGTAGTATAGAGGGGATATGGGAATTCCAATCCTCGTAAAACCCGGTCTAGAATGGGGCCCTGTCACGGCCTCGACGCGTGTTCAAATCCCGCCAAGGGCGCTTACACTTTTTATTACAAATTGAGATTGTGCGGCAGTCCTAATTTTTTCATTGTATCAACTAACATCTCTTTGTTTGCTGCTGCTACAAATGATATTCTCTTATCATAACTTAATTTACAGTCCAACGGTTCTCCTTTTTCATCAACTATCAAACCTCCAGCTTCTTTTGCAATAAGATACCCAGCTGCAACATCTGTTATTCTTAATTTGTTACGAAGATCTACAAACACATCAACCAGTCCATATGCAAATATTGCAAGCTCAAGCGCAACTGCTCCAAAATGTCTTACATGACTTGATGTAGAAATAATTGGAGCAAGTTTTGGTAAAACTTCTGGTGAAATACCCGAAATGTCAACACCTACTACAAAATATTGTCCATTTTCTTTGTTAACTTGAATTTTTTTACCATTCATGAATGCACCCTTGCCTTTTGATGCAGAATAGAGATTGCCACTATAAAGATCAATTACTACGCCGTCTGTTACAGAGCCTAAACTATCCTCAGGTGCAAATGCAAGTGAACAACAAAAAAATGGAATACCTCTCACCGCATTAGTTGAGCCATCTATCGCATCCATTATTACAAATCCCTTGGGATTTGATGATAGCTCTACCAGACCACATTCTTCTCCGAACACAGTACATTCAAAGCGAATCTCTTTTAGGTAATCTAAAACAGTTTTTTCAGCAACAATATCAATTCGACGCGAGATGTCTCCCCCAGCTCCTCTACCGTGATCTATTCCAGATTCTTCAGTGCCGGCCAAATGTTTTACATTTTCATGTACTCTTCTTGCTGCTTCTTGAAGAACATCAATTACTTGCACAGTCGTACTTTCCTAGTTCCTAATTTATTTTAAGTACAGTATCTGGAATGCATAAATATCAAAAAAGTTGTGCCATTGTGTGAGTAGCAAAGACGAATCAATTTTTAGTAAAGAGGCCCTCCTTTCCACTAAACCTGGAAAAGACATTGTCAAACAAGCACTTTTCAAAAGCAAGGGATACAAGCTATTTGATAAATACAAAAAAGACGCAGAGGACGAATTTCCTAAATTTACAAAGAGATTCACAGAAGATCTATTACGAGAGATAAAATCTGACCCTGATCCATTTGAAACACAAGAAAAGTTTGCTGCAGAGGTTGGTTCTAATGAAATAATCCTTCAAGAAAACCAGGTTGATGATGTAAAAAAGAGACTTGAAAACTATGATAAACTGTTAGATAGAGTTTCAAGAATTCTTAATTCAAATTTTGTAAAAATGACATTTCCTGTCTTTAATGCACTCTATGATGCATCAACAGAACATTTTGGAGAAACACTTGATGCCAAAAAGAAGATGGATATTATTGATGGCCACATAATAGCAATTGATCTCAGTGAACCAATGGATAGAATAATGGACAAAGACGAGGATGTTGAGTATCTTGATGATTACAAACTAATGAATCCATACATTCTGAAGCTAGCACGTGACAAGATCTCAGCTGGTGGAAAACAGGTACTAGAAGAATTTGAACGCGGATTCAAAGACGCAAGAGTTGGTCAGTATGTAGATTTCAGACTAAAAATGAATCCAAAAAACATATCCGAAGAAGAGATGATTCAATGTTACAAAAAATATAGAGCAGTGATGGGTACTGCAGGAAAAAACATGACACTTGCAAGATTCCCATTAGGGGAGATATTTTATCTTGGAATGGCAAAAGCAGCAGAATCGGTAGGATGTGGAAATGAGATTGAAGATTCAATCAAAAACAAATTTGTCAAAATTCCTTCATGGCCCTTATACTATACTTTTCTTACAGGGAATGTACAGAAAGGATTTGAGTTTACAATGAGAAAAAGCGGAGTATATCTTAGCGAAGCAAGAATGGCACTTGAATTGTTACCTGAGAATTTTTCGCATAGAGACTTTTTGGAATTTCTTTTCTTAACGGTGGAACATTATAACACTTACTGGTATAATCAATTACAGAAAGAAAAACTATGGAAAGAATTTGAATCCAAGATTCCCAAGTGATAAGAAATGATGTGGTCTGAAAAATACCGACCAAAAAATTTGCTTGAGATGATTGGAAATGAGGAAGCAAAAGAATCTTATGTAAAATGGATTAGTCAATGGAAAAAAGGAACAAAACCATTACTTCTTGTTGGCCCGCCGGGAATTGGAAAAACCACTATGGCGATGCTTGGCTCAAAACAATTTGGATATGATTTGATAAGTCTTAACGCAAGTGATGTTAGAAGCAAACAACGAATTCAAGAAATACTTGACCCTGTTCTTGGTAATGCTACAGTACTTGGCAGTCCTATGATATTTGTTGATGAAGTCGATGGAATTCATGGCAGATCTGATTATGGTGGGGTAGAAGCACTAGTAGACATCTTGAAGGAACCTACCATTCCTATCATACTTGCAGCAAATTCCGATACTTCTGACAAGATGAAGACAATAAAAAAAACTACAACTACACTAAAACTTAGACCACTTTCTCCACGCTTGATGAAACTATATCTGCAAGAAATTCTCAGACGCGAAGGTGTATCTTTGCAAATTGGTACTATGATAAAATTAATTATTGATTCTCGAGGAGACATCCGTTCTCTTCTAAATTCTGCACAAGCTCTAGTAGGAGGATTTGAACCTCAAACTGATAGATCATATGAAACCAGAGATATTGAAGAATCAATTAATACATTTTTCAAAGCAAAATCATTAGATGAAGCAAGAGCCATATTGTATGCATTAAGAATTGATCCACAAGAAAAGATCAACGCATTTTATTCAAGTATCATAACTAGCTCACTGCCAAAAGATATACTGAAAGAAATGTTGGAAATAGTATCTGAAGCAGACATGTTATATGGAAAAATAGTGCGGAACCAGGAATGGAGATTATTACGGTATCTTGACGCAATATTGGTTCGATTATACAAGGAAGGAACTGGTATACGATATTCTCAGTATAATCTGTCTTGGCCACTCCTAAACCGTCTAAGATGGGATGGAAGAGCAATCAAATCCATGATAGATAATCTGGCAAAAAAAACACATGTTTCAAGAAGTACATTCTCCACATTTTATTTTCCATATCTCTTATTTTGTATAAAACACAAGTCTATTGAATTAGAATTAGATGAAAGTTCAAACGAAATTATCCAAAAGGAGTTGGTTCTGATAAAATGAGCTGGCGTACAATACCTATGAAGTTTCCTGGTACTTGTATAGTGTGTAAAAAAAAGATTGAGATAAATGAAATAGCATTATGGGCCAAGGGACTTGGTGTAAAACATCAGGCATGTGCAGAAATTAACGAACTAAAATGCATGATTTGCGGAGGTCCTGCAGGATGTAAAGAATGTGAGTTTGCAGAGGATTGTGATATTGCCAAAGTTTCGCAAATTTGTATTTGTAAAAAATGTAGTGAAATGAAAGATGTCTTTGAAACATATAGAAAGTCTGTTATCAAACACTTTCCTATACTAAATCTTAAAATTTAACCCCACAAGAATGAAATCACATGGCTGAGCACAAAACAAAGATCACCCCACTTGATCCTGTCTTTCACGGAGAATCCAACTATGAAGTTGGGCTGGAAGATCTACTTGCTGAACAAAGAAAACTTGTGGCCAAATTAGAGGCAGATCCACAAACAACTGCCGAAACTTTGCAATTTGCAAAAGAAGAACTACAGACACTAGAAACTTTGTGGGAGAATTATCATATTGGGATGAATGTATTCCGCAACGCAAAAGGTGGAAGGGATGGACTTCGTGACATTAAAACTGATTAAATTAATATAGGTTAGACATCGTTCCTAATTCGGCATATGCATTCTGAGAAGATAAAAAAATTTTCACATAAACGAAGAGAAGCAGAACAAGCTGGTGGAGAAGAAAGGATCAAAGCTCAACATGATAAAGGAAAGCTTACAGCACGAGAAAGAATTGCATTATTACTTGATGAAGGAAGTTTCACTGAGATTGATGCATTTGTAACTCACCATTACTATGAGTTTGACATGCAGAACAAAAAATTTGCGACTGATGGTGTAGTGACAGGATACGGAACAATATCTGGAAGACAAGTCTTTCTTTTTGCATATGACTTTACGGTTCTTGGTGGAACACTCAGCGAGATGGGTGCAAAAAAAATTACGAAGGTAATGGATCATGCAATACGAACAGGATGTCCAATAATTGGAATAATTGATTCTGGTGGTGCCAGAATTCAGGAAGGAATTCTGAGTCTTGACGGATTTGCAAGTATATTCTATCATAACCAATTAGCTTCAGGAGTTGTACCACAAATTACAGCAAGCATTGGACCATCAGCAGGAGGTGCAGTGTATTCTCCAGCAATGACTGACTTTGTTATAATGGTAGACAAGATTGCAACCATGTTTGTAACTGGACCTGAAGTTGTCAAAACAGTACTTGGTGAAGAAGTATCCTTTGATGAACTTGGAGGAGCAATATCTCATGGAAAAAATAGCGGAGTTGCTCACTTTGTTGCAAAAAATGAATATCATTGTATGGACTTGGTAAAGAGTTTGTTATCATACATACCGCAAAACAACACCGAAGAACCACCGCATGTAGAGACAGGTGATGATCCTAACAGACTAGATAATAATCTAATAAATATAATTCCAGAAAATCCTCTGCAACCATATGACATGAAAGAAATTATTCATTCAGTTGTTGATAATCATACTTTCTTTGAGATCCATGAATTGTTTGCACCAAATGTTATAGTTGGCTTTGCTAGATTAAATGGAAAAACAGTGGGAATTGTTGCAAATCAACCTATGGTACTAGCAGGAGCTCTTGATATTGACTCATCTAACAAAGCTGCTAGATTCATAAGATTCTGTGATTGTTATAACATTCCAATTATCACATTTGTGGATACTCCAGGATATATGCCTGGAACTAATCAAGAACATAACGGTATCATTCGTCATGGAAGTAAACTCTTGTATGCGTATTGTGAAGCGACCGTACCAAAAATAACTATGATCATTGGAAAAGCATATGGTGGTGCATATATTGCAATGGCTAGCAAAAATTTGGGAACAGATATGAATTACGCATGGCCTACTGCACAAATAGCAGTACTTGGTTCGGAAGCTGCGGTTCGAATCATGAATAGAAAAGAGCTTGAAACAGCAAAGGACCCAGTAGCATTAAAAAAACAACTCGTGGATAATTTTACAGAAAAATTCGCTAATCCCTATGTAGCAGCATCTTACGGCACTATTGATTCAGTAATTGATCCGGCAGAAACCAGACCTGCACTAATACGAGCCTTGGAAGCACTTGCAAATAAAAGGGAGAAAAGAGTTCCACGAAAACATGGAAACATTAATCTCTAGATAGGACATGATCAAAAAAATTCTTATCGCAAATAGAGGAGAAATCGCAATACGCGTAATTAAAACATGTAATGCATTAGGAATTAAATCTGTTGCAGTATATTCTGATGAAGATGTTAACTCTAAACACGTGAAGATGGCAACAGAATCATATCATATTGGTGCAGCTTCTCCATCACAAAGTTATCTTAACATGGAAAAAATTGTTGAAACTGCAATTAATTCTGGAGCTGATGCAATTCATCCTGGTTATGGATTTTTATCTGAAAATGCTGACTTTGCAGATCTCTGTGAGAAAAAGAAATTAAACTTTATCGGTCCATCAGGAAAGTCTATGCGACTTTGTGGTGATAAGATGTTGTGCAAAGCAGCAATGTCTAAAGCTCAAGTTCCTACTGTTCCAGGTAGTCCTGGAATAGTTGAAGAAGTAGAAAAGGCACTAGACATTGCAAATAAAATCGGTTATCCTGTGTTGCTGAAGTCAGTCTTTGGTGGTGGAGGCAGAGGTATCAGACTAGTGCATAATGAAAAAGAATTACGCCAAGCCTTTGAACTTGCCTCTGGTGAATCTAAAGCGGCATTTGGAAAGTCTGCACTCTTTGTAGAAAAATTCCTTCCAAAAATACGACATATTGAATTTCAACTAGCACGTGATAAACACGGTAATGCTGTACATATCTTTGAAAGAGAATGTTCAATACAGCGAAGACATCAAAAATTAATTGAAATGTCACCATCGCCAGTAGTTGATCAAAAAACTCGTGATGAAATAGGACAACTTGCTGTTAATGCAGCAATTGCAGTTGATTATGAAAATGCAGGAACTGCAGAATTTTTACGATTAGATGATGGAACCTTTTATTTCATAGAAATTAACGCAAGACTACAAGTCGAACATCCAGTCACAGAATTAGTTTCAGGTCTTGATCTTGTAAAATTACAAATTGATATTGCAAACGGTGAACCAATACCATTCAAACAAAAAGATCTCAAGGTAAATGGTTGTGCAATTGAATGCAGAATTAATGCTGAAGATACATTTCTTGACTTTGCACCTTCAACAGGAAAAATTACTGATGTAGACATTCCATCTGGTCCTGGTGTAAGAGTTGATACGTACCTATACCCTGGATCTTCAGTATCTCCTTACTACGATTCACTTATGGCCAAACTCATTACATGGGGTCAAAACTTTGAGGAGTCAAGACAGAGAATGGTTTTGGCATTGTCTGATTTCTACATTGAAGGCGTTGAGACCGCGATACCGCTGTACAAGACAATCTTGGAAACACAGGAATTCATCAAAGGAGATCTGTCAACTGACTTTCTTGACAGATTCAAAATATTAGACAGACTCCGAGATGATCTAAAGAATGAGGCATCAAAAAAGGCAGATGTTGCATTAGCCGCAACTCTTATTCATTCAGAATTTCTCAAAAATAAGATAACACCACGAAAAGAACACAGCATGCGTTGGAAAACACAACTGGATAGGCATTGATATGAAATTTAAGCTAGAAAATACAGAAGAAAACCTAGACGGCGAAATTCTACAGTCACTTAGTAATAATGAGTTTGTTCTAAAAATTAAAGGAAAAGAACTCAACCTTAAGATCCTGAGTATGACACATGAAAAAATCGAATTCATGTTAGATAGTACATATCATATTGCAAAATATCTAGAAAACAATACCTCCAGAATAACCCTAGTAGCAGATGGTGTAAAACTCACATTTAACAAACATCCTGATTTGGATAAAATTGTATACAAGAATTCTGGTTCTGAATCTGCTATGGATTCTCAAATAAATCTTAAAAGCCAAATTCCAGGAAGAGTTGTTTCAATAAATGTGGCAGTTGGAGACAAAATAAAACAAGGAGATGTGGTGTGTGTTTTGGAATCCATGAAAATGCAAGTCTCAATTAAATCTCACAAAGATGGTGCAGTAAAATCAATAAAGATCAAACAAGGCGCATCAGTTGCAAAAAATGATGTATTAGCAGAGATAGAATAAAAATAAATTAAAAGGAATTACTTTCCTTTTTTTAGAAAATCTATTATCTCTTGATAGTTTGGTTCTATCAACGGATTATCTGTTACCCATTTGTAGACTATTTTTCCATTCTCATCTACTATGAAAACAGATCTTTTTGCAGCATCATAACCTTTCACATGTAGCAGATCTGGCATTAGGACATCATACTCTCGTATTGTCTGACTCTTGTAATCTCCAAGTACAGGAAAATTGAGATGCTGAGCTTCGGCAAATGCTTTGTTTGCAAACGGCCCATCATTACTAATTCCTATAACTTGAGCTCCAAGATTTGATATCTGGTTCCATTTATCTCTGAATGTACACATCTCTTTGGTACATACTGGTGAACTTGCCGCTACAAAAAAAGACAGAACAACTTTCTTTCCTTTGAATTCATCCAAGCTACGCATTTTCAATTCTGTATCTACCAAAGTAAAAGGTGGTGCTTTGTCTCCTACGTTTACCATGAAAGAATTTTTGTGACCGTCATATATCAATCATTTTCGATTGCAAATTACCATAATTGGATAAATCAGTTTTAAAGATAATTTACTTGATTCCTAGGAAATTATTGAAAAATTTCTCCATAAAGAAAATTAAGATCGCAGAATGTGCATAGATTTTTATACTCTCCGATTGGGTTGTTAGCTACTTTGGTAGGAGAAGCTGCGAGTAGTTTTAGTCCAGTATTGTTACTTTTTCTCTTTGCAGTTGTAGCCACTGGACCTACTTTGATTTTATCCAGAATGATAGCCCCAAGACGTACACCTAGTCCAGTAAAGTTCCTGCAAATGGAATCAGGCCAAGTCCCAAAGGGAGAAGGGCGTACGCATTTTATGATGCAATATTACTCATTTGTCCTTATGTTTGTGGTCTTTGATGTAATGTCAATATTTTTGTATGCTTGGGGCAGCAGTATTCTGAACCTGCCGAAAACAGCTACACTTCCGATTATTGCCTTTCTCGCGATAATGTTTGCAGCATTTGCCTTTGCACTTTATCAAGCAGGGAGGAAAAACATTTGGTAACTTTTAAATCAAATACAGCAAGGAACGGGTGTAGGGAAAAGAGCCATGATTAAAGAGCTATTTAATCAAGATACCGCACCACACGCAACTAATGTTCTAGTAGGTAAATTAGGCGAAATTCTTGTTAGAGCTGTTGGGAAACCTTTCGATTATGCAATAAACTGGGGTAGATTGTGGTCATTATGGCCTGTGCATCTTGAAACTGCATGCTGCAGTGTAGAGTTTGGTGCAGCATCGAGTCCTAGATATGACGTTGAAAGATTTGGTATCATTGAAGCATTTGGCTCTCTTCGACAATGTGATTTGATTGTGGTAATGGGAACAATCACCAGAAAAATGGCACCAAGATTAAGAATGGTATATGATCAAATGCCAGATCCAAAATATGTTGTAGCTATGGGAGCATGTGCAATCACAGGAGGATTATATTTTGATTCATATAATGTGCTTCCAGGAATCGATGGGGTTCTTCCTGTCGATGTTTATGTTCCGGGATGTCCTCCAAGACCAGAGACATTAATCCAAGGATGCATGTTATTACAAGAAAAAATTAAACGGATGAAGGCTAGATAACCATGAGCTCGGAAGACAAAAAGGATGGATCAACTGATATTACTGACGAGAAACAATCAGACGTAGTTGGATTATCAAAAGATGATGCAAAGAAATACTATGAAGAAAAAGGAATTGATCTTTCTCCCGATGTACCCACAAAACCAAAACCCATTCCACAATTTGAAAAATCCATGGCTGATAAAATCTCTTCAAAGTTTGCTGATAAAGTACATGTTGATTATATACGAGCAGATAGAATAAGAGTAGTAGCTAAAAGAGAAGATATTGTAGATGTTGCAAAATATATTCGTGATGATCTAAGATATGATCATGCCGAATCAGTTACTGGAGTTGATTATCCAGATTCAAAAGAAATCGAAGTTGTTTATCATTTAGGATCATACACAGATGAAAAGCTTGCAAGACAAGTACTAACACTTGCAACTCGTGTACCACGAGAAGAAATCCCAAATCCAGGATCTGATTCATCAAGAACTCCATCACTACGTGATGTTTTTTATAGTGTAGAATTTCATGAACGGGAATGCTTTGAAATGTTTGGAGTATATTTTGAGGGTCATCCTGATAACAGAAGATTGCTATTGCCAGAAGATTGGGCAGACATTCCACCATTTAGAAAAGATTTCAAGATAAAGGGAAGATAAAAATGACAACACAGCTACCGCCAGGAATATCACTTGAAAAAGTTGATGATAGGATAATGACACTTAACGTAGGTCCACAACACCCAGGCTCTGGACATATGAGACTCATCATCAAAGTTGATGGTGATTATATTGTTTCATGCGATCCTGATCCAGGATATGTTCATCGTGGTGAAGAGAAAATGGCAGAGTATCGAAACTATATCCAAAACATTCCTCACCTTGAGAGGCCTGTAATACATGATTCATCAAACATATTGTATCCATACTGTCTTGCAGTTGAAGACTTGCTGGGAATCGAAGTTCCAGAGAGAGCAAAATATGTTAGAGTTATTGCAGCAGAGCTTAATCGTTGCATCTACATTCTTTATTGGCTTGCTATCTATGGAATATTTCTTGGTCATTCAACCATGTTTATGTGGCCAGCAGGTGACAGAGAATTATTCATTGATCTTTTAGAAGCAATGTCTGGTGCTAGAGTAACTCATGCATATCTTGTCCCAGGCGGAGTACGAAATGACTTGCCAGCAAACTTTGAAGAAAGATGCCTAAGGCAGGTAAATTATTTTGAAAAAAGATTAAAGGAATACGAAGCTATCTTCTATCAAAATCCTATCTTAAAAGCAAGAACACAAGATACGGGTATATTGTCTAAGACTGATGCAATACGACTTGGTACAACAGGTTCAGTTCTTAGGGCCTCAGGCGTTGATTATGATGTCAGAAAGAAGGAACCATATGATGTCTATGAAAATCTAGATTTTCAGACAGTTGTTATGAAAGAAGGTGATTCGTACGCTAGATCATATGTGCCATATCTTGAGATGTTTGAAAGTTGTAGAATAATCAAAGATGCATTAAGAAAAATGCCCAAGTCTGGTTCGGTACGCACAAAACTAAAACCAAACCCCAAGGGTGGAAATGATGAAGTTTATCGTAGAGTAGAATCTGGGAGAGGTGCACTTGGATATTATATTGTTTCAAATAATAGACCTGAACCATATCGAGTAAAAATTAGCGTTGGTTCATTTAGAAACCTAATATGTATGCCCTATTTGTTAAAGGGAGAAAAACTAGGTAACATGCCAGCAGTATACTGGAGTCTTAACTATTGGCCTGTGGAGGCAGACAGATAAAATGTCTACAATTGCACCAGAGTTTAGACTAAGCCGATTCATTGCATCACTAACTGATATCATATTTTGGGTTCTTCTGATTTTCAGTTTAGTTGGCTTGCCAATTGTTTTCATTGTTTTATTCTACATTAAACTTCCAGTAATCAATGGGCAACTGATGACCCCGTATCTAGCAATGACATGGATGGCTGATCCATCACGTTCAATTCCAATTATAAAATCTTTCATGCACACTACAATCTTCAGAGTTGCCGTGTTTCCAGGTTTTGGATTTGCAGCGTTGCTTGCAGCAGCAACAATTTATGTTGAAAGAAAATTCCTTGCAAAAATACAACTCAGAGTTGGTCCACTTTACTGTGGAAAGATAGAAGGAATACTCCAACTGATGGGAGATGGTTTCAAGTTGATGTCAAAAGAAATAATCATTCCTGCAAAAGCCGACAAGCCAATCTTTTGGATTGGACCAGTATTATTTGTCGGTACAGCAGGTGCGTTTGTTTCACTAATTCCAGTTGCTCCAGGTTGGGTAGTTGCAAACCCAAGTGTTGGACTTTTGGCAGTATTTGCTACTATAGGATTTTTTCCAATTATTGCAGTACTTTCTGCTTGGTCTGCAAACAGCAAATGGACATTCATTGGTGGACTTAGAGCATTACACCAAATGATTGCATTTGAAATTCCATTGATATTGTCTCTTCTTGGCATCGTGATATTATCTGGTACACTAAATCTGTCACAAATCGTTCAATCTCAAGAACATTATTGGTGGATTACATTCATGCCGCTTAGTGCTGTTGTCTTTTTCATAACAATAATTGCTGAATTAGAAAGAATACCGTTTGATCTTCCGGAAGCAGAAAGTGAGATTGTTGCAGGTTGGCTAACAGAATTTTCAGGAATGATGTACGGTTTGATTCAGCTTGGAACTTATCTGAAACTATATGCATTTGCTGGATTGTTTACTGTACTATTCCTTGGAGGCTGGCAAGGACCATCGATATGGCCACCATTCCCGCAAGAAATTATCACCCAAGGTATAACCATTGGTCCAGTAACCGCAAAGTTCCCTGGATTGCCACTATTTGATCAGGAGATGCTTAACGGCACATTGTGGTTTGTCATCAAAACTGTTGGTGTAATACTTTTGATTTTATTACCGCGTGGAGTTTTCCCAAGAGTAAGAATTGATATGATACTACACACTGGTTGGTACAAACTAATTGGTCTTGCTTTCATTAACATCTTTATAGCTCTAGGATTGTTATACGCAGGTGTCTTGGGCCCAGGAGGATTATTACATTGAGTACTGCAGGCGGAATCATTAGAGCATTGAACTCTGGTGTAAAACACCTTGCCGTTAAGAGATTTACATTACGCTATCCCGAACAGAAACTAAAATTCGTAGGAGATGGTTTCAGATTTAATCCTGAAACTGGAGTAGGTATTGCTGGTCTGCGTGGTAGACACATTCTATTTCATGAGCATTGTACTGGATGTCAGTTATGCTCTGTAGCATGTGAAGGGATAGCAGAGGCCATAGGTATGGTCAAGGTAAATGAAACGTGGAAACATAACAAGAAAGCAATAATGCCACAGATAGATTATGGTAAATGTGTTTTCTGTGGTCTGTGTGTAGATGCATGCCCATTTTATGCACTATACATGACAAATGATTACGAGCTTTCATCATTTACTAAATCTGCTCTGATATACACCCCTGCACAGCTAGCAGTAAAACCAAAAATGGCGCAAGACGTTGACATAAAAATAGATGACAGGGGTGCAACACATGGCTGATGCAGTATTCTTAGCTCTTTCTGTTTTAACAATTGGTTGTGCAATTGTAGCCCTTGAGATTAGATCTTTGATTTATGGTTCTATTGCGCTAATGCTTACATTATCAGGCATTGCTGGATTTTTCCTGTTGTTGGATGCACCATTTGTCGCAATGTTTCAGTTATCTGTTTACGTAGGCTCTATTGCAGTTCTCATTCTATTTACAGTCATGTTGGTAAGGCGTGAACTAATCTTTAACAAAATCGAAGATAAGCGCAGAAGATATGCAGGCATTGGTCTTATGATTGCATTAATGCTAACCATTGGAACAATAATCATAGGTTCTGGCATCAAAACAATGGAAACTAATTCATCTGCAATCGATTACAAAAAGATTGGAGAAGACTTTCTTACATATTATTCACCAGCACTAATAGTCATGGCATTAATCTTGGCGTCGTCAATAGTTGGTGCACTGGCATTAGCAAAAAGAGAGGATGTGGAAAATGAGCAACGGACTGATTGATTTTGTACTTGTTTCAGTGGCTCTACTTGCCATTGGAATTTATGGTCTTGCAGTAAAAAGAAATGCAATTAGGATGCTATTCGGTGTAGAAATGGTAGTCAATTCAGCAAATCTGAACTTGGTAGCATTTTCTAGGTACATTCCAAATAGTCAAGGACAAACACTTGCTCTCTTTTCAATTGCAATTGCAGCAGCAGAAGTTGCTGTAGGACTTGCACTTGTCATAGTTGCATATAGAATGTACAAAAATATCGATATTGCTGACTTTAGGAGCTTGAAAGGATAATGCAATACGTATTATTGCAAGCATTATTCTTGCCTCTACTGCTGTCTCCAGTGGCATATTATCTAGGACGAAAAGCAGGGGCAGGAGCAACAGCATGGTTTAGCTTTGGTTTGCTTGCTTATTGTACTGCAATAATGATCATACCAGTACTTTCTGGCAGTTATGAGGAACATTACAAGTGGACTCAATTATTTGGTGAATTTGGCTTGTTACTTGATGGTCTTGCATCACCATTTGCAATCATAATCTATGTTGTATCAACAGTACTAGTGTTATTCTCAAAACCATACATGGTAGCAAGAATCACTGCTACATTCGAAGAGAGAATGAAATCTCAAAAACAATTAGTGGGAGATGGTACTACAATGATTGAATCGTCATCTCTGAAGAACCATGTAAATAATCAGATTGGAATCTACTATGCACTATTTTTGGTTACAGCAATGGGTATGCTTGGAACTGTACTTGCAACTAATCTGATAGAGTTCTATGTTTTCTTTGAGGTAATGTTAATTCCAGGATTTTTCATATTGGCATTCTGGGGATATGAAGACAAAAGAAGAGTTGCGCTATTATTCTTCTTCTGGACTCATGTAGGAGCAGTTATCTTACTTCTTGGCTTTCTAGCAATAGGTCTCAATGTAGGAAGTTTCAACTATGTTGATATTCAAAAACACGGAATACCTCCTCACATCTTAGGATTTGCTGCAGTTGCTATCATAATTGGTCTTGCAGTAAAAATGGGTTCATTTGTGGTGCATATATGGATACCACATTTCTATCGTGCTGCACCCACTCCATTAAACGCACTATCGTCTGGTGCGATGTTGGGAGTAGGTGCATACGGATTTTTCAGATTATTGATAATGCTGATGCCAGGTCAGTATGAGCACTTTGCACTTGCGTTAAACATCTGGGGTCTAATAACCATGATTTATGCTGGCATAATGGCACTAACACAGGATGACATCAAAAAATTACTCGCTTATTCTAGTATAAGCCAGATGGGTTACATCCTGTTTGGAATAGGATCTATGTCAGCACTTGGTCTTTCGGGTTCTGAAATGTTGTTTGTTTCCCATAGTTTAGGCAAGGTACTCTTATTCATGATGGTGGGGGCACTGATACTTCAAGTAAAAACTAGAAGTCTTACACAAATGGGAGGACTTGCAGGAAAGATGCCAATCACTGCAGTATGTGCTATGATTGGTGCATTGACCATATGCGGAATTCCTCCAACCAGCGGATTTATGGCAGAATGGACTATGTTTAATGGTGCACTTCAAACGGCAATTCAAGAAGGTTCCATGATTAGAATGGTTTCATTTGGTTTAGGTTTAGTTGCGACGGTAATTACAATGTCATATGCACTCTGGACAATAAAACGTGTTTTCTTTGGAAAGATCCCAGAACACCTTGAGAATACGAAAGAAGCAAGTTGGTATGTTACTGCACCGATGATGGTTCTTGCAGCATTTACTATTGTTATTGGAATATACCCAGATATTTTCTTTAATCAAATAATTCCTTTCATGAAAGGACTGGTGGGAACTTAGAATATGACAATTGGACCTTTTGAAATTGGTTTTGGTTTAGGTGGATTAAAGGTATGGGCAATCTGGATTCTTCCATTTATTGCAGCGATCATAATCCCTGGAGTGGCAAAATTCTCAAAACGTGCAACAGGTGGAGTTGCAGTAGCGTTTGCTTTAGCTAGCGCAATCTCTGCAGCAACTCTTCTCCCATTAGCTCTTGGAAATCACGAAGTTCACAACCAAATTCCATGGATATCATCAATTGGTCTCAAAGCTGGTGTATTGGCAGATCCTCTTGCTATTATAATGAGTAATGTTGTTGCATGGATTTCATTTTTGATCTTTGTCTATAGTACTGGTTACATGAAAGGTGACAAAGATCTCACAAGATTCTGGTTCTGGATGGCATTTTTCGTAGGTTCTATGCAGCTTATTGTACTATCTGATAATTTCTTACAACTATTCTTTGGCTGGGAAGGTGTAGGGCTTGCATCATATGCACTAGTAGGATTTTGGTATAAAGACAAGAAGAAAGATCATGTCGGTATAGAGGGAAGGCATGTGTTAGGTCTAATGGATTACTATTCTCCGACTCATTCTGGAATGAAAGCTTTCATCATGACAAAGGTTGGTGATATTATGATGCTTGCTGGAATGTTTCTAATCTTTGCATTTGCAGGAACATTTGGATTTAAAGAACTACTTGCAAATACTAGTTGGGCAACAACAATGTCTGCTCAACATTTGTTGATTCCTGCAGCCGTACTTCTTTTCGGAGGCGCGATCGGAAAATCAGCACAATTTCCACTAAATGAATGGTTACTTGAAGCAATGACTGGCCCAACCGCCGTATCAGCTCTAATTCATGCTGCTACTATGGTCAAGGCAGGAGTATTTTTGGTGGCAAGGTTAGGTCCACTATTTTTTGCTCTTGCCGCAATTGGAATTAACATGGATCAATTCTTCGAAGTCGTAGCATGGGTTGGTGCAATAACTGCCTTACTTCTAGCTACGCAAGGAATGGTACATCCTGAAATTAAGAAAGTGCTGGCATACTCTACAGGTTCACAAATTGGTTACATGATGATGGCACTTGGTATTGCGGGTCTTTCAAAACAATTTGTTGATGGTTATACTGCTGGATTTTTCCATCTGATTTCCCATGCGATGTTCAAAGCATCATTATTCATGGCAGCAGGTTCACTGTTACACATAGTAGGTTCTAGATTCATGACCGATATGGGTGGTCTGAAAAAATACATGAAAAAGACATATGCTTTCATGTGGGCTGCAGGACTTGGATTGATGGGAGCCCCATTCATAACAACCGGATTTTGGAGTAAAGATGCAATCTTTGCAGCGGTGTATGAATCTGGTAATACTTGGGCCCTTCCAATCTTTATAATTGCTGTAATTACTGCAATGATTACTACTTTCTATACTACAAGAATGATAGGAATGGTATTCTTTGGAAATAAGAGCAAGCATATTGAACACTTGGAAAAAGAAGGATATCATGTACATGAAGCAAGTCCATCGATGTGGATTCCATACGGAATCCTAGCGGTTCTTACAATTGCTATTGGTGTAGTAGGATTAACATTTGAACATCAAATTCACCAAATTTTCACAGATTACCTGGCTTCTAGCTTTGGAATAAAATCAACTGATACCAATGTTGCAACAGAATCTCAATCTATACTTGGAGGATTCTTGCAAGGAGTGAATCCAATTGCTCTGACGGCATCACTAGCAGCATTTGCTATTGGATTTGCACTTGGATATGTATTCTATATTGGAAGATTTGCAGATCCTGTAAAGTTTGTAAATTCTAACATATTCTTCTATGCAATTCACAAATTCTTCCTAAACAGATGGTATCTTAATGCACTAATTTACTGGGCATTTGTAGTTGCCCCATTGTACATGGCGAGAGTGATTTATCGCTACTTTGAGAATTTTGTTATGGAAGGATTCAATCTTGTACCAGAGAAAACCATGGCAGGTGGTGCAAGAATAATGCAAGCTACACAAACAGGAGTATCGCAATCATACCTCTACATTTTTGGTGTGGGTATACTAATTGTCATACTATTATTGCTAATTTAGGAGCGAGTAAAAATGATAGACTTTACCTCAACACCAATAATATTAACACTTTTGCTTGGTTCCGTAGGAGTACTAATTCCAGTAATCAGTGTTGCAAGAAAAGAAAAGGGTTCTTCACTCTACGGCGGTATAGCACTTGGAGCATTATTGGTTGCAATTGGTTTTGTAATTTATCAAATAATCACAAAACATGTTTCTCCAGCTGCGATATTTTCTCAAAATGTACTTGTTGACGATAAGTTTGGATCCTTCTTTGCAATAGCTATGCTAATTGTTGGAATCATGACAACAGTTGGTTCATTTAACTACATGCGTGGAAGATCAAACCCTGCTGTTTACTATTCTTTGATATTGCTCTCATCAATTGGTATGGTCCTAATTGCTTACTCAACAGACTTGGTAATGTTGTTTATTGCATGGGAATTGATGAGTATTCCAACATATGTTTTGGCCGGATTTTCAAAGAAAGATCCCTCTTCAAACGAAGCTGCACTAAAGTACTTTTTGTTTGGCGCATTATCTTCTGGAATTATAATTTATGGAATTTCAATCGCTTATGGTATAACAGGATCTACCAACATAGAACAAGTAATTGATGGATTTTCAAAACTTGGTCCTGATATGATGCCACTGGCAATTCTCGCAGTTGGTATGTTCATTGCAGGATTTGGCTTCAAGATTGGTCTAGTACCTTTCCACATGTGGTTGCCTGACGCATACGAGGGAGCGCCTCCAACTATTGCAGCTTTACTTGCTGCTGGTACCAAAAAGGCTGGATTTGCAGCTGCCCTGAGAGTAATAATTATGGGTGCAATAGCCCTTAATCTAAACTGGGCATTTGCCTTGGCTGTAATTGCGATAGTAACCATGACAGTAGGTAACCTAGCTGCTATACGACAGAAGAACCTGACCAGAATGTTGGCCTATTCCAGTATTGGTCAGGCAGGATACATCTTAATCGGTATGAGTGTTGCTCCATTCTCACAACTAGGACTTCAGGCATCATTATTCCATATTCTAAATCATGCAGTAATGAAGGCTGCAGCATTCATTGCAGTAGCAGGAATAATTTCTACTCTAGCTGTATCTCATATTGAAAAAATAAAAGGCCTAGGCAAAAGGATGCCTATAACATCTCTTGGACTTGTTATTTCACTACTTGCATTAGCAGGTGTTCCACCACTAAATGGATTCTGGAGTAAGCTAATGTTGTTTGGCGCAGCAATTAATTCTGGTACTGCAGTTTCATGGGGACCATATTTAGCTGTAGCAGGAGTACTTAACAGTGCTCTATCACTTGCTTACTATGGTTGGATCATTAGAAAGATGTACTTTGAAGAAGGTGAATCAGACAAGAGAGTCAAAGAACCAAAATCTATAATTGCTGTTATGATATTCTCAATCATCTTCATTGTGGGAATAGGAGTCTATCCAGACCCCGCAATTGAATTTGCAAAATCTGCAGTTCCAGTATTAAGTAGCTTAGGTTCTATACACTAAGCATTGTAAGATCTAACAAGCTTTCTAATCTCATTCTGGCTGGGCCATCATTAATTTTTCTCAAGGCAGTTTTTGCTTTTGCAGAATAATTTTTCAATAACGTTTCCATTCGATCAAAAATTATACGTGGATCGGAACTATTCTTAATTAAAATATTAAATAATTTTTCTTCATTATTCCAATCTTGCAAGTCATCTCTTATCTGATATGCTATTCCCATATTCTTGCCATATTCTGCAAGAGCCAAGATTTGATCTTCATTACCCCCGCCAAGTATTGCACCAATCTTTGATGCTGCTTCAAATGCAGTAGCGGTTTTGTATTCTATTACCTTGAGATAATCATCAAAAGTGATATCCTCGCTTGATTCCAGTCTGGTCTCAATCATTTCTCCATCGCTCATCATCATGGCTGTATTTGCAAGCTCTCTGGCAATTCTGGCATTATCTAGTCGTGAAGCAATGTTTAGAATTAACCCAAGAACAAAGTCCCCCGTTATTATGCTTGTGTTATATCCATATTTTATATGAAATGGATCTTTTCTTCTTCTTGAAATCTCATTATCGATTATATCATCATGGATCACTGATTCTGTATGTAAAAGCTCTACCGCACAAGCTGCGACGTATGCATTTTCTGTATTCTTACTTAAACTTTCAGTAGACAAGATCAAAATTAACGGTCTTATCCTCTTTCCACCTTCCAAGGCATACTGTAAAGGCTCGAAAAATTCAGAGGCTGAATAAAGATCTAATTCTTTCTTAATTGCATCATTAATCCTACTGATATAATTTTCAAAGTCTTTAATCAGCGGGTTTATTTCGAAATTTTTCCTATCCAAAAAACTACCTAGTGAGCGTAAGGATGGTACGAATTTAATGCTTTTGTAGGTGCTCCAGCCGGGATTTTCATCATTTAGAATTTGAACCCGGGATCCCCGGCTTGAAAGGCCGATATGCTTGACCGGTCTACACCACTGGAGCCCGAACTGCATCCTACTTTCTATCCATAAAATCCTTTTGGAGATATAATCTGGATACCTTCAAAAATCAAAATGATGTAATAGGAACATTGGAAAAGAAAACCAAAATCACTTCGCCAATAGACGAATTGAAAAACGCACAACGTAGTGAACAAACACTTGACAGGTATGAATACTATGTTAAAAGATTCTGTAAATATCATAATACTACACCAGAAAAATTACTCACGCTAAAAGATGATGCAATTAGAATATTCCAAAAAGATTACTTGGTGTATCTCAATAATCAAAATAAATCACGTAGTTACATCGCTGGTATAGTTTCAGGTCTGGACAAATTCTTCGTAATGAATGATCGAGAGGGTGCTATGCTCACTAGAAAATTACGGGATTCAATTATTCCTCAAACACAGACTCAAAAACTAAGCGGTCGTGGTGCTTGGGAAGACAAGGACATAAAATTGATGATGGAAACAGCAGATAACATTCAGACTAAGGCAATTATTGGAATCTTGAATTCAACAGGTGGTCGGCTTGGTATTATCAGTGAGAATATAGAAAATAATTCAAGATACTTGAAGTATGAGGATATTGTAGACGATTCTAATAAATTTAATTTTGTAGGACAAGGAAGAGAAATTGAAAAGATAGAATTCGGCAATTGTAAGGCAATTAGACTATATTCTGATACAGGTTCGGAATATTGGAGTTTCCTAACTTCATCTGCTTCTGCCATTCTTGACAGACATTTAAAATTAAGACGATTTAATGAACCGAGTTTTCGAGATAGTCCAAAAGGACAACCACTCTTTGTTGCAAGAGATAGGAAAACAAAACAACTCAAACCCGCATCTTATTCTGATATAAAACAAGCAATAGGAAACATAATCAAAAAGATTCGTGGAACGTTGCCCGAAGGACAAAAAAGACATGATATCCAAATGACTAATGGATTCAGACATAGATTCGTAGATAAAGCGATACAAAGTGGTATGCAACCGCTCGCCATTTCTAAATTAATGTAGCATAGTGGTGGTGCAGTAGATATTTTGAGCGATAAGGGATTTGCAATTAATAAAATCCAAGTAAAAAATTATCAGGCATCGGTTAAGATATTGTTTGAGGAATGGAGAAAAGCTCTATCATATCTTGAGTATGATGTGTCTGCTGTTGATAAGGCAGAGTTAGACAAGGCACAAGAAATCATAAAGAATCAAAACGAGTTTATTGGTAAAAAGGCAGTAGAACAAGACAGAAAGATCAAGGAATTCAAAGAGAGATTAGAAAATATCGAGAAATTATTAGGTAGAATAGATTTCAGTAAGTTAGATAATTCTCAAAACTCAACTGATGGTTCTAAAAACATATCGGAACATAATAGTAATGAGGGTGAGAACGTTGAGTAGTCAATTAGACAGAATCTACAAGAAAAATGCACGAGGTCAGTATGTGTATTGGATTTTTGGATTTGGACTTGGCATTTTTAGTTTGGTGTTAGCATATCTGCAAGTTTGGTTTGCTACGATTGTAGTTTTAGGCATTTCGTGTCTTTGGTTTTATCGTGGTTACAAAAAACATCAAGATTTAGCAGGGAATATTTGTAAAATCGCACAAGTAAACCCGACCAAGTTAAATCAAGAAACAAAAAAGCATGAGGACAAACCCGAGCGAGTAGAGAAAGAAGCAGAAATTTTACCAATTTTAGAATATTTGGCGAAGAAATACAATCCTCACGTTCTAATTACAGGAAACGCAGGAATCGGAAAAACAACACTTATGACGTTTTTAATTAATCTAAAAAGAAAATTATGCAAAGAAGTAATTGTTGTTTTTAATTTTAAGGCCAATGACTTGTATTTAGATACAAGTAATAAAATAATTGACGTTGCTCAAAATCCCCCAGACCCGTTTGTAGATAAGGGTGCGAACAGCGCAGGATTTGATACAGCATATCATATCGTTCCAGATAAACAGGGTTTTATGGCTATTCAAGTTCAAGCCATCTACACGGACTCTCTTAGTCACGCTAAGAATTTTGACGAGCAGATAAGATACTTGACAAATTTAGCAGGACAGAAAGGCGGAGAGATAGCAAGGAACGTCTTAACACAAGTTAGACCTCTTGTTTGCAATACAAGTAACAAATTAGAAAAATTAGATTTGAGCAAAGATTTGACTTTAGTGGGTTTGTTTCAGACAAGGCGAAGATATTTTATGCTGAGTTAGTGCTGAATCAGATTTGGAATGAGGCAAGGAAGAAGAAACAAAATTTAGTTATAGTAATAGATGAAGCTCATCACCTCTTAGGTGTTCCAACCACAAAGGTAAATTCATTTTTGAAAGAAGGACGTTCTATGGGCTTGGCAGTTTATTGTGCTACACAATCATACACCGACATAGATAGTGGAATAAGAAGTAACTTTGCAACAAAATTTATTTTTAAAACAGATGATGATGAAGCGTTAAGTCAATTAAGAGCAATCAAGGCGAATCTTGACGAGGTCGCACATTTTGCTCAGGGAGAGTTCACCGATGTCGGCTTCCCGAACTTAAAGGAATTTGTGCCCATATTTTACTTGGTGCAAGACAAACAGGATTTGAAAAACATTACACAAATAGAGAAGAAGATAGAGGAAGAAGAGAAAACAGAGTTTAGCAATATTGTAGTTACAGAAATAAAGCCACAGGTCGCAATAATGCCGACCACTTCGGGCGGAAGTGTAATAGTTCAAGATCAGGAAGAATCACTCCGAGAAAGAATTTTACAAGTATTGGACAATAGCGAAGAGTCGTTAGCCATTAGCAGAGTCGCTTATGCACTTTACAAAAAGGAATCAAGTCGGAAAGAGAAAAACATAGAGAAACTTGTAGTATATGGTGAAATCAACAAATTAGTGAAAGAGGATATAATCGACAAGCAAAAGTTAGTTAATGAAAAAGATAAGAAAGAAACCCATTGTTTTAGAAAAGACAAGAACCTAAGCAAATTCCACGCTACGCTTCGAAGATTATCTGTAAAGATTTTGAAAAATGGAAATGTTCCGATACTAAATGAGGTAATACAGGGCATACAAGGAGAAGATATTGAATTAGACAAATGCGTTATTGAATGTGAAACAGGACTAAAAGAAAGTCTTGGCGCATTTGACAATAAAGTAACAGAATACGCAAAGCCTGTGATAATTGTAGTTCCTAACAAAGAACAGAAAGAACGATACTCGTATCTTACAAGTGTGCAGAGCAACAAGGCGAAGGTCGTCTTACTCCCTGAGTTGATACAAGCGGTAAAGGAGTTTGAGAAATGAGAAAACATGTAAGATTAAAAATAAAACTTTTCAGTTTTATGATACCTTTGTTTTTGCTGGTGTGGTATAGTGAATGGACTAGCCACTTTACGCTAACATGGTTACATTATTTTGCAGGAGTAACATCTTTTGTAATGTTATGTTGTAGTTCGTTAACAATTGCGGAATCTTGTTGGTCGGGGTTTTGGCGTGGTTTACTTTATCCTTGTGCCAAAATAATCGCTTGGAAAGAATCTCGTGATAGAAGAAATTGGGATAGTAAAGGGTTGCTAGATTGTCCTTTTTGCGATGACAAATTCTTTAATCCCGATTTTGCACGCTTGCATTTAGTAGAGAAGCACGGAGTCAGGAAATGATTGATTGGGAAGAGAAAAACAAGGCAGAGTGGAATTATTACCATAGAGACGAAGGCAAGCCCACCTTTAGTAGCGGAACAAAAAGTTCACGCTGGAAATTTGCAGGAAGTGAAAAAAGAAGTTTTGGTTTTGTAATATCGGGTTTACTTGCAATCATATTTGGAATTGCTGGACTTGACGCTTGGTTAGCAGGGCAACACTTCCCCATAATTTCAGAAATTATCTATTATTCTTGTCATACACAGGCATACCAAATGGGTAGTGTGTGGGAACATACTCAGATGGGAAATATCTTAGTTCCTCATTATGAATATCAAAATATTTGTGGCACTACTATCAAGAATCCATTTTATTATCTAGTCGGTGCGCAACTAGCAACATTATTTACTTGTTGGTTTGGATTGATTCCTTTTCTGATTAGTTACATCAAAGAAAAATCTATTGAAAAATCTTTTTCTGAATTGAAACTTTTACCTTTACACAAACAATGGATATTTTTGGTTTGTGTCGGATTATTAGGAATTGTTTGGTCGCTTTTTTGGATTGAATATTTTTTGAGATAGATACTACAATAAACGAACTCTATGTCATGGGTTTTTAGTTATTTTGGTTCATAATATTATTGTGGTAAAAATGGAAAACCAATACGAAACGAAAAAGCAGTTTAGGGTGATAAGACAATATCACAACAAGGAGAAGAAGATCGACTACGATTTGTATATGCTTCTCAAGCCAACATACAAACGGGTAACTACAATCCAAACTAAAACAGTAGTGGAAGGTTGTAACACTTCCGAGTTTGTGGTAGTTACAGAAGATGAGGAACATAGCAAGGTAAGTTTGGAATATTGGAAAGGCTCGAAAGACAGCGTGTCGGGCGTTATGTCAAGCAAACGTCAGTTTGAGAGGAATGTCGATTATGAAATTGGACATCTCTTTATCTCAGAGATAACTCAGAACGCCCTCGCTATCGGACAGAATAGTGAACAGGTCGCCTTTGTTAGCGACAAGGTTCTAGACTTCGCAAAAATGGAGTATAGAAAAACTCAGAAAACTCTCGGGTAAATGGAAGTTCGAAAGAGTGTAAAATTTGCACTAGTGTTACTTCAAGTTGGCATTTTGGCTAGTGCATTTTTCTTTTTCTTTGGGTGGATAGCAATGATTCTGTATGTACTTGGTGAAATTTCAATTGCTGAAATTTTGGATTATCTTTTGGTAATGGCTTCTATGGAAGGATTTAGTTTTGTCGTATTCTTGGAAGGTCTCTCGTGGGTAGCATTTAGGAAGAATCGCAAAGTGAGGAAATGATTGATTGGGAGAAATTTGTGGGTTGGTTCTGCAATAAGATAGACGGAACTAGCGATAACGATGAAGAGGCTATTGGAAAATTAAAAGTGATTGAACGAGAAAAAATAAAAAAACTAAGAAGATCAACGTAAAGTTCAGAGATTGGCGGAAGTGTTCGCATAAGAGAGTAATATACTACCTTAGACGTAGTAGCACACTACACGAGTGCTGGACTTGTATTGATTGCGGGTTTGAAGAAAAAAGAGAAATTAGTAATCTCTTTCTTTCATGAAAGTAAATTCATAAATGAATTCTTTTGGTTTTTTGTCTGGGACTTTCTTTTCTGATGTGAACCTTGCATTTAGTAATTTGGATATTGCCTTTTTTTCATATGCAATAAGTTTGTGGTCTACCTTGACTTCTACTGCTCCTGATTGCAATGTGATTGTCCTGTCTTTAGTTGGTGAAATAAACCAACCATGTGGACTAACTGCTTTGTAGATTGTAAAACCAAATAAGTGACTCATTTGTGCCAAAAGATCAAACATTTCTTGTTGGCTATGATATTTTACTTGTGTTGATTTTTTCATACAAAAGATTGGTAGTTATTGATTTAAAGATTGTGAGCCTAAAAGGACTGAATTTTAGAATAATCTTAAATTATCATTTTTTAATACGCATGTTGCATTGGATCCTTGGAGAGACTGCGAAAGAATTTACGATACTCATTTTGCTGATAGGATGAGTCAAAGATTTCTTCCTTTTGACCAAGTAAGAGAAGCACTCAAGGATGGAGATAAGTCGATGCAGAAAAAAGGAGAGTATAAAGTAAAATGGAAACGGTGGACTATTGAGGTATCTATGGAACCTTGTTTTCTATATCTTTGGACTGCCTACTTAGACTAAGTTGGTAGTAATTTTAAAATCTCTGAACAACATATTAAATAACAGCATTAACATGGAATCAGATATGCGAACTCCCCCATTTAGAATGGCATCTGGCGGAATAGGTTGCCCGAAATGTGCTTCCCCGCTTAAACGTGGTAATGCGCCATTTTATCTACATGGAGAATACGTAGGAGTTTTTGAATCAATCATATGTGAAATATGCAATTATTCTGCTTTAACTGAAAAAGGCTACGAAATGGCTATGTTGGAAGCCAAGAAACTCGGTCTAATAGGTTTAGTCGAGGACACACCTGAAACAACCCCACTTGAATTAATAATTAATCAATATACATCTGGAAAAAACAATCAGAAAATACTAAAAGATAGTGATGAAACTGAAGTAAGTTCAAAATGGTCTTTCACTGAAATATCGGATGCACCATACGCTAAAATTAATAATTATTTCACTAAGAAAAGTTTAATCAAAATAAATTAAACATGATGCCAAATATCCAACCTCATAGATTATTAGACAAACTATTTAGAATTAGGAGATTCCAATATAGTACTTATGAAATAGAACATCCCGAAGTAATTGGCACATTAAGAATAGCAAATATTCCAACTAACATATTAGAAGTGCCACAAGAGATGTTACCGCAACAAGCAAGAGGTGCAGGTGTTCCTACCTATATGATTGGTGGACAGACGTTAGTAGCATTCACAAATCGTGGACAAAAAAAAGAACCTTCAACTGAACTTTTAACACCTGAACGAATGCAAACTGCACGAAGAGTTGAATTAACTACATTTGTTGGTGATCAATCTGCTGAACCTTGGAATGAATATGTAGTTCAAGGAAATCCACCAATACTGATTAGAATGAGAACTATTTTAGCAAGATTAGATTGGTATCCTCAATTTACTAATCATCTCGGCGATCCTTCTTTATGGGCTCATCAAAACACTACTCAAAATGTTAGTGTTGCAGAAACAGGCGAAGCAGGATTAAGTTAACTCGCTTCGTGGCAATTCCCCCGTCTTGACTTCGTCAATCCACCCCCTTGCCACTTCGCTCAATGGCGAAGTCCTCGCTCACCTCTAACACCAGGCTCGTAAACTCGCTAGGTGTTTTTTGCTAACGCAAAACCGAGGTTCACCGAGGTAGAGCGCACCATTCGGTCGTTACACTTCGCAATTCACCCCGTCACTTCGTGACACCCCTCTTGCTCGTTTCACTTCTCTCACCACGATCGTTGATCGTGGCACTACCCTAACGGGTAGTGTAGTCCGCTCTACCTCGCTTCGTAGTGTCTTACGACACTACTTCGCTCGGACTTCGCAGGGGGCTTGGGGGGCTAGACTCGTTCGACTATACGCTCGTGGGGCTTCGCTATATGTCGAACTCGCAGATTATGACAAGAGTAAAAAATTGTAGTATAGTGTATCATCTTTAAAAGTAAGGGAAGCATAGTATGATGAAAAAAATCCTAGAAACGAGAATACTGCAAGGGTTTAATAAGAAAAATTTACCGATGTGGGTCGGTGAATTCGTGAAATGCGAGAAAATCGAAGATTGGGAAACAATAGAAGAATGGGCAGACAGAATTTGGTTCAAGAACAGGTATCAGACCTTACTTGGACAGAAAGGGTATCGGTTCAAATCCCTTCTAAGAGAGTAGTATCGTCAAGTAACGAACCTAGCAACGTGGATATTGAAAACTACGAAAGTAGTGTAGTAGGTGTCCACACTCACACTATTGGAGGTTTTAGTTAATGGTGGCATGTTCTAAGTGTGGAGAAGAGATTGAGAAACATGAGCCTGAACTTGCGTTCAAACATGCAGTTGAGCAATTCAAGGAACTATTGGATGACTTTAGGGGGTTGTCAAGTTGAAGACCAATATGTGTAGTATAGTAGGTATCAACAACCTGCCGATTAGTGACATTTTAAGGGATAGTCTTTATACTTCCAAATCCTTTTGAAGTGATTCAAAAGATTTTTTTATTGCCGGACTTTGATAAATCGCATGAACTCGCTTATTCAAAGAATAGATAAAATGATTGAAGATCAAAGCTTACTTAAACACAAATTCTATGTAATGTGGAATGAGGGTAAACTATCAATAGAATCTCTTAACGGATACTCAAAAGAATACTTTCAACTAGTAAAATCAGTTCCTTCCTATGTTGGTGCTGTGTTGGAAAATAGTCCAAATGAGATGCGTGGTATGATAACTCAAAACATGGAAGAAGAACAAGAGCACATAGTACCATGGATGAAATTTGCCAACTCCTTAGGTGTGTCACATGAAGACTTGAAAAACTATTCTGGTCTTGACAAGACAAGAAAAGCAATACATGACATGTTTTGCTTGATGAATACTTTTGAGGGAGGAGCAGCTGCAATGTATGCACTTGAACAGGAAATTCCAAAGATCAGTTTATCGAAAATTGATGGACTAAGAAAATTTTATGGTATATCTAACGATGATGCAATAGAATATTTCCGACTACATGCAGAAGCTGACATACGACATGCAGCCTTGTGGAGACAAGTACTTCAAAATACTCCGACATCAAAAGAAGATGAATTGGTAGAGATAGCTCAAAAATCAGTAAATGCTCAAAACCTATTGTTAGATAGTTGTTATGAAGCATACTGCTAACTCTATACTATTTTATACTGCATTTCAATTGCTTTCTCGTAGGGGCCCATAACTCAGCTTGGTAGAGTAACCGGCTCATAACCGGTGAGCCAAGGGATCGAAGCCCTTTGGGCCCATCTTTCTATTTTGAATTATAAAATAGTATCATTATTTCTGAAGAAATTATTTTTTCGTATTTGTCCTGATAGACTAATTTAAAATAAGCATGAGATTATTCTCCTATTGGCCGCAATGAAGAATCAGAGTTATGGCTGATTGATGATGTTAAGGCATTTGTCTGAGCTGCCAAAATAATAAAATAAGATCTGCAAAATTTGACATGAATCGTTTTGTTCTAAAACGTTACAGAGTATATATAAAGCCCCTATATAAAATGCAGAATGCCCCAAACAAAACCTATTGTCAGTATAGAAAATGTTGTGGCTTCTGCTTCTGTTGATCAAAGAATTGATCTTAATGTTATCACACAAACATTTCCCGATGTTGAATATCATCCTGATCAATTTCCTGGTTTGGTTTTCAGACTAAAATCTCCAAAAACTGCAACACTAATTTTTAGTTCTGGAAAAATGGTTTGTACAGGAGCAAAATCAGAAGATCAAGCAATCAAGGCAGTGTGTAGTGTGGTTCAAAAATTACGAAAAGGTGGAATAAAAATCAAAAAAGATGCAGTAATTGTCATTCAAAACATAGTCGCATCTGCTAGTCTTGGAGGGAAAATACATTTGGAACAAGCTGCAAGAGCACTTCCAAGAAGCATGTATGAACCAGAACAATTTCCTGGTTTGATACATAGAATGTTAGATCCAAAAACTGTCATTCTCTTGTTTGCATCCGGAAAACTAGTCTGTACGGGAGCAAAAAAAGAATCTGAAGTATACAGGGCGGTACATAACTTACATACCCTTCTAGAACAAAAACAACTAATGATCTATGAGAGCTAAATCCATATTTTTTGTTATTTCAACTTGAATTCATTTGTTTTTTAATTCGATTAAACATAGACTCGTCTATTATTTTCTGTTCATTTAGAATATTAGATATTTCAAGTATGTCTGTTAGCTCAAACAATCTTACATTCTCACTTGCAAGTTGTTCTTTTGCTCCTTCTAATCTATTTACTACCACAAATGCTGCAACCACTTGAATTTTTGCATCTTTTAATGCTTTTATTGCACTCATGAGAGAATGGCCAGTTGTTCCTACATCATCTACTAATATAACTCGAGAATTTTGTGATATTTTTCCTTCTATGAGGCTACCTGTACCATAATCCTTAGGCTTTTGTCTAATGTAGACAAGAGGTTTTACAGTCTCAATAGCTAACGCTGATGCAATCACAAGGCCTGAAGTTGGCACAGAAGCAATATAATCAAATCCATAAAGCCCAATCTTTTCTGAAATTAAATTCTGTAGTAATTTTATCATTTTTCTAAATTGATGTGGAAAACTTGGGATAATTCGAAGATCTACATAATATGCGCTATCTTTACCGCTTGAAAGCTTAAAGCTTCCAAACTTAATGGCTCCTGTTTCATGCAAAAACATTGGAAATTCTTTGACAAGATCCACAGCAAAATTTACTGAATCAGATTTATTTTAACTGTCCCTTCGGTATTGTTATGCCTGAAATTTGGCTTAGTTATGGATCTACTGATGTTGTATTAGACGTTAAAGCTGAAAATCTAGAAAGACAGATCATGTCTGGAGGCCCCAATCTTTTAGATTCCGAGATCGTATCCAAATTAAGTCTTCTTGACTTGTCAAAACCTACTGAATTAATTATTACAGAATATTCAAAATCTGTACAAAAGATCCTATCCACACTTTTTGAAATTTGTAACCAAAAATCACTCCCAAAACCCAACATTCTAGCTGACAAACCTAACCTAGCCTCTGTAAGAAACATGTTTTCAGATCCATCCATAACTGTATCTGAATTTGACAATGTAGAAATCTCTAATGCCAATCTTGTCTTTGTCGGTGAGTTAGAATTTGACGGCTTATTTGGATATAACACAATATCAACAAAATTGTTACGAAGATTTGGAAAAGAGAAGATGCTTGAGGCATATGAAAAAAGAGAGGGAAACATACCTCGACCTGGACAAGAGCTAAAAACTATGGATATCGCAAAAAGTTTTGTTGATGGATTTGATATATCTGCAATCGAAACAGTGACAAATACAACCGGTATAGTTGATGTATCAATAGGCCATCCATCAAATACGTCATCGATTTCTAAATCATTATTTTCAATTACAGTAAATGAAATAGGAAAACATCGAATACTTGTGATTAGTACTGGTAAGGAATCAAGCAATGAAACATTGAGCAGGTCGCTTTCATCACTATGGAATTGCGCTGAAGCCATAAAGGAAGAAGGGCTTGGCATACTTTTAGCAGAATGTAAAAATGGTCTTGGCTCTGATGCTATTCAACAATATGTTGAAGGCAGAATGAGTTTGGATAGACTGGAAAATCCAGCCAAGTATGTAGATGGGATGGAAGATCTTCTCTTTTTGACAGAAATGACCAAGAAATTTAAGATTGGATTAGTCTCAATTCTACCACAATTCTATACAAAAGACAAGCTTGCCATGATTCCATTTGGAGGAACAAAGGAAGCCATGGATTACGTGCTGAAAACTTTTGGTGAAAGACAAAAAGTTGCTATTGTTTCTGATGGCTCTCGTGTATTACTAAGATAATATCGAAAATGGAAGTGGCGCACATAGGAAAGCAAGAATCATAACAACAGCAAATAATTTTTTTCTTGTATTAGATAATGGTGAAATGTCATCTAGTGGTTTGATATCGGGTGTTCTCATACTGAATATCAAAACAAAAAGTGCCATTATGTAATATCCAGTTGCGGCAAGAACAATGATGCTAACAAAGGTCAAAATTTTGTGCCACTTGAAACCAAATGTTGCTCTAGCTATGTGACCACCATCAAGTTGCCATGCAGGTAAAAGATTAAGAAAAGTTATCAGAAAACCAAACCACGCTGCTAATAATACTGGTGACATTATGATTTCTTGGTCTGGAATGTGTTTTCCTGCAATGAGTATTGTTGTGTCCATTAAGACACTAGAATGTAATTCAAAAAGTCCCGATTTTGCAGAAAGATCTGCTGCCTCTGAGCTCGGAATTAATGGTGATAGCAAGGCACCATAAGCCGATACTACAAGAGTTATGATGAGACCTGCAATAGGACCTGAAATTCCGACATCAAAAAGTATGTTTCTATTTATTATCAAACCCCTTGACATTATTAAAGCACCAAAAGTTGGAATAAAACCAAAGATGGGAATTCCAGGTATAAAATATGGCCAGCTTGTTTTTAGCTTATGTTTTTTTGATGCAATAATGTGACCAAGTTCGTGCACACCTAGTATGCCCATAAGAGATATTGTATACAAAATGGCAATGTTGATAGGATCTCCAACATTTGTTATGGCATTTGTAGATACAGCACGAAAATAACCGTCTATCAAAACGGTAGCTACTGTACCACAAAATAACGCACGCGGTATCCAAGAATGTCGTGTTTTTGGTGGATTAAACCTAGATATTATGATGAAATTCCTGCCAAGACTAGATTCTAATCTTGCAACCAAGTTTTTTGATTCTATTGTTTGAACTAGACTACAAAATTTTTCAGTTATAGCAGTATCCTCAATTTCTATCTGTAAAGCAATTGGGCTTTGACTAACTCCCTTTATTACAAAAAAGGAAGAAACTATTGACAAAACTTCGTCAACTGTTGGAACACTCACTGTATTCTTCGAGAGATTCTTTCAAATTAATTCTTTTATCTGCTTAAAGTTAAATAATTACTAACTCAAGGATATCGACATGCAAGTAGCCTTGCGAGAAATTGGAAATTGTGTAATACGAAGGTGTGATCCATCGGATATAATACCGGTGATGGAGATAAATCTAAAAACACTACCTGAGCACTATTCAGATTATTTCTACGAAAGTCTGCTTGCAGAACTACCTGAGGCATTTCTAGTAGCAGAGATAGAAAAAAAACTGGTTGGCTACATTATGTGTAAAATTGAATATGGTTTCTCCAATTTTAAGAAATTAGGGTTTGTAAAAAAAGGACACGTAGTATCAATTGCAGTTCTTCCAGAACATAGACAAAAAGGGATTGGTAATGCTCTGGTAGAAGAAGCAATAGCTGGAGTAAAACTCAAAAAATCAGATGAACTGTATCTAGAGGTACGTTGTAGTAATAATGAAGCAATAAGACTATATGAAAAACTTGGATTTGTTATAAAACAACGATTAAAAGCATACTATAGAGACGGAGAAGATGCATATCTTATGGCCATCGAATTCATTTACTAGATTAAAATAAATAAGTCCAAAAAAGATTCTAGCCTTATATGGCAAGACAAAAAACTGTTGGTATAACGATCTTTGTTTTAGCTATTGCAGGATTTTTCATTTATGCATACTTGCTCATGCTTTCAGAATGGAGTCCTATAGTTTTACAACTATCCGTACTCATGGCAGTTGGAGGAATTCTCGGAGTGATCTCTTGGATTGGATATAACATGGCCACTACAAGACCGTCTCCATCATCATTAGTTACTGATGATAAATAATCTATTTTGATATCTTTACATCGACTACTGCTTGATAAAACCTAGGTCCCACCGGTCTTACTATCTTAGAACCCAAAATTTCATGTTTTATGTTCATTATACTTTTAAAATGTTCAACAGCCAATGCACCTACTTTCGATTTTTTTTCTGCATGTATGTGACAATAATAATGAATTATTGCCTTTTCTTTTGATGCCAATATTGCAGAATTAAGAAACTCATCTGATCTTTCAGGAAGTAACATCAAAATTCTATCCCCTATTCCAACTAACTTCTGTTCTATTACTTGTGAAGCATCTCCCTCAACAGATTCTACGGTTCCTTTGAGTTTCTTATTTAACCTGATATTTTCAGAACAAAGCTTTGCTGCTATTGGATTGATATCTATATTATAAACATGACATTTCTTTTTCTTTGCAGCTACAATAGAAAACATACCTACACCCCCAAACATGTTGATTACTACTTCGCCCTCATTGATCAATTCTGCAATTCTTTGTCGTTCTGTTGAGAGTCTTGGAGAAAAAAAGGCCTTTTCTACATCTACTTTGAATCTACAACCATGTTCCTTGTATTCAGTCTCAGTGTTGTCTTCGCCTGCAAGTAATTCTATCTTCCTTATTCTATAATTTCCCTCTACTGGTGATGATTGATAATATACAGATCTGGCAGTTTTTACCTTGTCAAGTAAAACCTCTCCTATCATCTTCTTTTTTGGTAGTAAAGAATCTGGAATCCTAAGTATTATGATATTTCCTATCTGATCAAAAGCACCGTAGAGTTCCTCTGACTCACTCTCTGAAAGTATTCCAGTCATTGCTTGTTTTAGCATCTTTGTCAATTTCTATAGTAAAACTTTCCACTCTGTTTCTGTTCTCTATCTAACCTACTTTCTGATTTATTTACACGAGGCCTCATGCTTGTTTCGTCTCGCCTGTATGTTATATCAAGTGATCTTAGAAATTGATTCATCCCATCTACTTTTAGCATTGGAGATGTAGCGCGACCCTCTCTTCCAGGAGTTCCATGAAAGATAACCAGTGAATCTGATATCAAGTCCATTAGTTGTATGTCATGATCAATTATAATTGCTGATTTTCCGTATGACCTCACAAATCTTTGAATTAATTTGGCTATGGCAATCCTGTCTTCTACATCTAAAAATGCAGATGGTTCATCAAGAGCATAAAGATCAACTTTTTGCAAAAGACATGCAGCTATTGCCACTTTTTGTAGTTCCCCTCCTGAAAGATTCTTAACTGATTTGTTGTAAAGTTTCTTTATTTTCATTGGATGGGCAATTATTTCCTCTTCCGAGCTGCCTTCTAGCATTCCACCATTTGCTTTTTCAAGAAGAGAAATCACTTCAACATCATAATCATTTGTAAGATATTGCGGTTTGTATGCAATTTTGATCTTACTTTGTATATCTCCTAAATCTGGTTTTTCCACCCCTGCAATCATTTTCATCATGGTAGTCTTTCCTAATGCATTTGCACCTACTATTCCAAGAACTTCACTTCTTCTGACCTTTCCAGCATCAATTGATACTGAAAAATTGGAATATTTCTTTTCCATATTAGGATACTCTATGATATTTTCAGTTGTTACAAATTCATCTGTAGATGTTGAAGCATCAAATCTGAACGCTGCATCTCTGAACCTCACATTTTCGTTTGGTAAATATCCATCAAGAAAGACATTGATTCCAACTTTTGTTGATAATACGTTGGCCACTATTCCATAAGCCGCTGGTTCACCATAAAGAATCTCAATAAAGTCGCTAAGATAATCAAGCAATGTTAAATCATGTTCTACTACCATGACGCTTTTTCCAATTTGTGCCAAACCTTGTATCACACGTGCTACACCGATTCTCTGAAATACATCATTATATGATGATGGCTCATCAAAAAAGTAAAAGTCTGCTTCTCTTGAGGCAGCTACTGCTACCGCTATTCTCTGTAATTCGCCACCACTCAAATCAGCAAGTTTGGTTTCTAGGGAATTTTGAAGACCTAAGCTTTGTACTAACTCATTTGTCTTATTTCTTTCATCATATTTTTCTAAGAGTTCTTTTGCTGTTCCATCAAATGCTTTAGCAAGATTATATACCTGCTGTGGTTTTATGGATGCCTTTAATTCTTTATTTGCAATTTTTTCGAAATGAAATTTCAATTCTGTTCCATGAAAATGCTTTAAGATCTGCTCCCATTCTGGTGGCGATGAAAAATCTCCTAGGTTTGGTTTTAGGTTTCCTGATAATATGCCAACCACGGTACTTTTTCCAATACCATTTCTTCCAAGCAATCCAATAACTTGACCTTTCTTGAGGGTGGGTATGCGATAAAGTCTGAATGCATTTTGTCCGTACTGGTGAATCTTGTCTGTTTTTAATTCCTCTGCTAGATTGACGATTGTTATTGCTTCAAAAGGGCATACTTTTACACAAATACCGCAACCATTGCAAATGTTCTCATCTATCTGAGCTTTTGCTACCTCTTCATTCAATGTAATACAGTCTGAACCCATCTTGTTTACTGGACAATACTTGATACATTCAAGCCCACATTTCTTTGGTTGACAATTTTCTTTATCTAGTACTGCTACACGGTGAGTCATGTTTAATCACTTTATTCTTAATTTATATCTCTATCAAGCAAGATTAATACAGAACATTAGAATTGAAAGGATCAAGCCGGCCATAGCGTTGGGGTCCGACCCGGTCCCATACCGAACCCGGAAGTCAAACCCAATGTCGCTACTGTGTTACTAAGGTGCGAGAGCCCTTGGGAAGCAGTAGTGCTGGCGCCTTTATTCTAAAGCAACTGAGTTTGGAGATGCTTTCCAAACGGCTTCAACTGTGATCTCTTTATCTACACCGCGTTTTTGAGCGTCTTCTGGAAAGCCGTCCACATATTCGAATACTAGATCTCTGATTACTTTGTCTATATTAGTAACAGAGCTTACATCTGTGAAAAGCGAAGGTATCTCATTGCATCCCACAAGGTAACCGTTTGCGTTTGGTGTTATAGTAAAGGTAAGTTTTTGCATTTTGAGATTTTTTACCATTCACAAGTATATCAACACCAAAGCCTAAAAAGATCGTGATCATTTGAGTAGATTGATGAATAACTGTGCAATATGTGGAGAGAAATTCTCTGATGATATTAGATTCCTAAATCATATGATGGAAAAACACGGTTTTAGGAATCCAACTAACGACACTCCAGATAGAAACAGTAGAGGATACTAGGGTTCTAAGACTTCAGGTATATCTTTTCACTATTTGAAAGAAGGCTTTTGACTCTCATAAAAAATGCCTTAGGAGTCTTACAATCACACACATATGGAGAATGGTTTTCCTGAGAAAAGTTATTTGTACTTCCTGTGAGAATTCCATGAATTAGAGGTAATATGGCCGCCCTTCCCCCATATGCGATATATTTTGTTACAAACCAAAACATATTTGTTGAATCATAATCTTTTTCAAATATTTGCGATTTTATTTTCATACCTATGTCTGAATAGTGACCCACAATCAAGAATTTGTTTCTAGAAAGCATTTTCACCACAGCTGCAAACTTGGAACATAGATAACAATGGTCGTCAAAAATCATGACTGGAATGCTTGCTGGATTCATGTTCTTTTATGGATGGTTTTAGATTAAAATTTTGTGAAATAACTTTTTATTTACTGTAAATACGCTATCAATCATGAATTTGAATTCAGATTCTAATTATAAAATTCAAATTTTGGAACGGGTATGGGCCTAAACTATTATCATATATTCAAAAGAGTAAAAGAAGCAAGAAAACTTGTCATAAAAGGTATTACAGCAGCAGGTTCTGGACATCCGGGAGGATCCTTTTCAATGGCAGAAATTATGGGATGCCTTTTTTACAAATTTCTAAAATATGATCCAAAAAATCCGCTATGGCCTGATAGAGATAGATTGGTATTATCAAAAGGTCATGCCTCACCTGGATTATTTTCTAATCTGGCAGTAGCTGGATATTTTGAGAAATCTGAAATTGAAACCTTGAGAAAACTTGGCAGTAAATTACAGGGTCACCCAGATTTCAAATGCCCTGGTGTGGAATTTTGTGGTGGCTCACTTGGTTTGGGATTATCATTCTCTCTGGGTATGGCACTAGCAGCAAGAATTGATAAAAAAAATCACCATATTTACACCATTATTGGTGATGGTGAATCAAATGAAGGGCAGGTATGGGAAGCTGCAATGGCAGCTTCAAAATACAAAGTTGATAGTCTCACCGTATTTTTAGATAGAAATTTCATTCAACAAGATGACTATACTGAAAGAGTAATGCCATTAGATGAAGAACTTGTTGGAGATGATATATCTGAAATGTGGAAAAATGCAGCACGATGGAAAGTTGGAGACAAATGGCGAGCATTCGGATGGAACGTATTAGAAATTGATGGTCATAGAATTGAGCAAATTGTAAAAGCTATCAACACTGCACTTCAGGTAAAAGGAACTCCATCAATTATTGTTGCTCGTACAATAAAGGGAAAATCAGTAGAACATATGGAAGACAACCCCAAATGGCATGGTGTAGCACCTAACCCGCAAATTTCTCCAATAATTGATCTTGAACTTGATTGTCAATTTTTGATTTCTCCATCAATAATTGCGGGAGATATGACAAATTTGGAAAATGAAGTAAAGAGAGCGGCCCATGGCAGATCTGATTTCATTCACCTCGATGTAATGGACGGGATGTTTGTACCAAACAAAACATTTGATTATGAAAAGATTAAACAATTACGACCACTGACCACCATTCCATTTGATACTCATCTCATGATAAATGATCCAGTAAAATATGTAAAAAATTATGTAGATGCAGGATGTGACATAATTACAGTTCACGCTGAGGTTTGTGATGAATCAAGCTTTGGTGAAATTCATGATGTTCTTCATTCAAATGACGTAAGTGTTGGTCTTGCAATTAATCCAGATACAGAACTGCCTGTCTGGTCTGAAAAATTCATTCCTACGCTTGATCAATTGATAATAATGTCTGTAATTCCAGGCAAGTCAGGACAAAAATATATTGAAGCTACTCACGAGAAAACGCAAAGAATTTACAAATTCCTACAAGATAAAAAATTTGAGGGCTTGATAGAAGCTGACGGTGGGGTTGACCTGACAAACATAGAATCATGTTTCCTTGATGGTGCGCGAGTATTTGTTGGAGGGAGTGCAATAATTGGACAAAAAGATGTACGTATCATGATATGTGAATTTAGAAAGAAACTAATGCATGCACGTAGAAAACTCTTGATTCAAAAAGCACACAGTCTGGGCGGTAACGACCTTGTAAATAAATGGATAGATCTTCATGAGGTTGGAAAGAAAAAGACCGAATTATTACAAATAGCAAAGGAGGCTGGATTCGTATGACTGAATTTGCAGATATGAGGACTGTATATGGAGAAACTTTGATCAAAATAGGAGAAGAAAACCCAGACGTTGTAGTTGTGGGGGCAGATACAACTGATTCTCTTAAGACAAAACCTTTTGGGAAAAAATTCCCAAATAGATTTTTCAATGTAGGTATTGCAGAAGCCAATCTGATCACAATAGCCGCAGGTCTTGCTAATGAAGGAAAGATACCATTTGCAAGTACCTACGCAGCATTCTTACCTGGACGATGTGTTGATCAAATTCGTAATGCTATAGCATATCCATCACGTAATGGAAAAAATGGCCTTAATGTGAAAATGGTAGTATCACATGGAGGATTAAGCGTGGGAGCAGATGGAGGTTCACATCAACAAATTGAAGATATTGCCATAATGCGAGTTATTCCCAACGTCAAAGTGTTTATTCCATCTGATACTATATCTGTTGAAAATCTTACTAGAATATTTGTCCAATCTTATGGGCCGTTTTTTATGAGATTAGCAAGATCAAAAACACCAATAGTTCATTCAAAGGATCAGAAATTTGAAATTGGAAAAGGCATAGTATTACGAGATGGTTCAGATTGTACAATTGCTGCCTGTGGAATAACCGTTCAGATGGCACTTGAAGCAGCAGATTCTCTAAAACAAGAGGGAGTCTCGTGTAGAGTAATAGATATGTTTTCAGTCAAACCAATAGATTCTGATTTGCTTGAAAAAGCAGCACGTGAGACCGGAGGTATAGTCACCTGTGAAGAACATAATATCATGGCCGGATTTGGATCAGCTGTCTCAGAGTCTATTTCTGAGACATACCCAGTTCCAATCAGGCGTATTGGGGTACGTGATCGTTTTGGGGAATCTGCAAGAGACAGTGAGATTCCTCTCTTGTTAGAAAAACACGGTATTACATCAATTCATATATCTAATGCTGTTAAAGAAATCAGGAGTAAAACAAGATGAAAATATTTCTTGATACTGCCAATCTTTCTTCAATAAAGATGTACAATGATATGGGTCTTGTTGATGGTATAACTACAAATCCATCTCTTTTAGCAAAAGAGGGAGGTGACCCTCAAAAAGCTATGGAAGAAATTGTTAGTATTATCAAGGGTGACGTAAGTCTAGAAGTACTTAGTATGGAAACAAATGGTATGCTAGAGGAAGGGAGGAGATTAAGGAAATATGGAAATAATGTTGTTGTAAAGTGCCCATTAACACCAGAAGGACTAAAAGCATGTAAAATTCTAACATCAGAAGGAATACCAGTAAATGTAACATTGTGTTTTTCTGTCAACCAAGCAATACTTGCTGCAAAAGCTGGTGCCAAATATGTTAGTCCCTTTATTGGAAGATTAGATGATAATGGACAGGACGGAATGAGTCTAATACGAGATATTCGCCAAGTTTTTCAGAATTATAAATTTAGTACACAAATTCTAGTTGCAAGTGTTAGACATCCAATGCATGTAGTTGATGCTGCAAAAATCGGGGCTGACGTGGTTACCCTTCCACCTGATGTATTGGGAAAAATGCTAAAGCATCCATTAACAGATGTTGGTTTAAAGAATTTCCTAGCAGACTGGGAAAAACTCAAAAAAGAAAATCCAAGTATCAAGATCTAATATTGGTATAATACTAGTGCTTTCCTACCCACTGGTATCGATATTCCTCTTCAAATAGATCTGACTTGATATCCTTTCTAGATGGACCTGACTGTATTTTTGCGTCAAAAAATCCAAGACTACCTTTGTATGGGATTGGAATTCTTAGCGACTGGGGGTTTCTAAGTAAAAAACCATATCTGTGATGAAAATAACTTTTGTCTGCAAAATGCTTGTCAGAATCATTTCTTATCTCCTTTAGGGAATGGTAATATTTCACATCATAAATCTCCACTTTTCCTATTATGACGCCTTTTTGTAAATTAGACTCGTCAATCTTGAGTCTCTTACACACATCTCTTCGTATCTTGATAGGAGCATGTACAAGAAACTCACCCCTAAATTTTGTATTCCAAGTTCTTAATTCGATTATCTTTTTACCACTAATTATCAAATCAGCAAATGGTTGTGATACTGAGAGACACTTCATCTTAACCAGTATCTAACACATTTAAGACTCGTTTTGGAATATCATTTAATCTACTAACTGCCAAGCTACGTTCATAGCCTAATCGTTTTAGATTATTTGCAATTATTATGGCATCTCCTGTATCGGGACCCACTCCAATTGAAACCATTTTGATTCCTAGTGATTTAAAATCATGCATAATAGAACGTACTGCATCAGGATCTGATGGTTCGCCATCAGTCAGTGTCAAAAATATATCTGGTTTTTTTGATCTAAGTGTAGGTAATAACAAGCTATATACCTCTGCCAATGGGGTGCTTCCATTTGCTTTGATTTGTGCTAATCTTTTAGCTGACGTATTATTCCACTTTAGATTTTCAGGTTTTATCAACCAACAAACAACTTGTTTTTGTTCTGTGTTAAAGGCATAAACTGAAAACTTTACCTTCAAAAATTCAAGGACTTCACAAAGAGCCAAAGTTGCTTTTTTATATTGTATTTCTTGTTCTGCAATACTTGATGAATGATCAAGTAATATCATGATTTTAGCTTTAATGGCGATTTTCTTATCGGTAATAAATGGTCTATGTCCTTCCATATAGGCCTCTTCATCAAATTCATCTCCGGAAACTACATGTTGTTCTTTCCAACCTGATTTCCATTCCTTGAACTTTGCTTTCAAATTATTAATTAAATCTGTATCATAGATCTTTGTTTCATCCACGTTTGTTGCATTAGGAATACTTATTCCAACAACCTCACTTGTCAGACCCTTGTTTTCACTCTTCTTTGCTTCCTGAAGTAACACTTTGAACTCTTCGAAGACTTGTTTGCCTTCTGATATCTCTTTTGAATCTACCTGTCCAAAATCTTTCTCTCGATATTTTGCTACTTTGTTTAATGTTTTCATAAATTCATGTTCAGAAAGTGCAATTCCTGTACTTATCTTCGGTATTGAGATGGGTATGGTAAGGAGTGGATCAATCTCAAGAATCTTAATTATTTCTGATACCTTTTTTTCAATCCATTCAGTGCCGTATTTTTTTTCAATTGCTTCTCTAACAAATTCTTCGGCAACCTTACTAGCTTTCTGAACCTTATCAAACGCATTTGGAGAAAGTTCTCCTTTAATGTCTCCAAGCAAGAAATACTGTGCAAATCCTTCCACAATTCGTGTATTTCCATAAAGTGTATTCAGTAAGGGCCTGTAGAGCCAAGAAACTCCATAGTTGAATATGATTTCACTATCCATTCCTTGCCAAAGCGTTCTGCCTATGGTCTCAATTCTTCTCGTTTCAAGAGTATTCAAAATGAATCCAAACGCATGATCATTACTTAAAATCTTACTTGAATGTCTTAATCTCATTGATTCATACCACAACGCGGTTCTAAACTGTCTATATTTTTGAAAATCTGTTCCTTGATATTTTTCTAACGAAAACATCAAAACCTTATTTTCACGTATTTTTGTCTGCACTTCCTTTATGTCTGAAATGCTTACTGTGACAGATTCTTTTCCAGACCATCTTCTAACAAGAAATGTAGCTATTTCAAGTAAAGTATCTGTTCTAAGACGTAATGATTGCATCAATTACCAAACATCGAGGTTACAATGTCATTTACTTTTTGATATTCAACATTTCCCCATTGGGAATAGACATTAGCAAATACAATATCTGCAGCCTGTCTTGGTTTCATACCTGAATCAAGAATTTTACCAAAAGCTATTGTCTCCCTAAGACTAGGAGAATAATACAGCTCTTCTACTGCAGCAGCTTGTCGTAAAATGTTTGCTAACTTTATCCCTTGTATGATTTCTTTTTCATGAGGTCCTGAAACATATTTTTTGACTATCTCCACTTCAATTTCTTCTGGAGGATAGTCTAATCTAATCCTAACTGGAAATCTACTTAACAGCTGAGGTGGAAGTTCTTTTGTTCCTACATGTGATAATGGATTTATTGTTGCAACAACAAACCATCCTTTGGAAGCTTCAATTAATTCACCACCTGATTCTTTCAGAACAATTTGTCTTCGATCATCTAACGCCTCATCTAATCGAAGTAAAACATCTGCCTCGGCAGAATTTATCTCATCAAGATAAAGCATTCCGCCTTCTTTCATTGATCTAACTAAAACTCCTTCTTCAAATCCAATTGCTCCACTTTCTAATGTCTTAGATCCTACCAAATGACTTTCGCGAGTTCGTAGACTAAAATTAATCGATTCGAGCTTTATGCCCTTTTTGGAAGCAAATTCCCTGACAAGAGTAGTCTTACCAGTGCCCTTGGGACCTATTATGAGAACAAACAAGCCAGAATTGTAGGCCTTTTCTAAAACTTCATAGGAATTATTCCAGTCTATGTATAGTGATTCCGCTAACACATTTTGTTAAGATGTCCTACCTAATTTAAAAATGTCTTAATTTTTTACCTGTGAGGTTCAAATCAGACTAATCTTAATTTTGACTTTCTAATCTAGCATATGATTCATCCAAAGTCTTGTGTAGCTTCTTATGCCACTCATCATATCCCTGTGGGGTCTTGGGAAAATTATAGTAGTGATCTGTTAATGTCTTGTTTTGTTGTGCAGTAAATCGTAATCCATCAGCTAATTTTTTGTTAAGAGCTCCTCTTATCATCATTCCAAGTTTTCCCACAGTGCCAAAATCTGGATGTTCTCCCCTGCTAATTGCTTCTACATCCATTTTTGATAAAAAGTGTTTCATGCCATAATTGATCTGATCGTTAGTTAGAGTCTGTAGTAACCGCCTAAAGATTTCAAGTCCTGCTGTCTTGTAGCCGTAATCGTTGATAAAATCTACATTATACTGCCACAATCCAGCTTCACTTGTATCATTGGATTCTATTGCATGTACAGCGTTTTTTCCAATAATTGTTGCTGCAACTATTGCAGGTCCAATTCCTCCGGCATCAAGTGGTTTTGGCATCCATGCTGAATCTCCAACAAGCATGTATCCATTAGCTACAAGGCAATCATTTTGTCTTCTTACTGAAACTTGCCAGTTACCAGTAACATTATGTGAATCACTTGGATCATCAGACAGTCTTGGATTCTTCATAGCCTTGTTCATCTTTACATAATCATTGATGAGCTTTGTCACATCATCATTTTTTCTTAATCTCTGATTTCTCTTCTGTAATTCCTTTTGTTGAACCCCTAGACCTATGTTTACTTTGCTTTCTCCTTTTGGAAATACCCATCCATATCCACCTGGAGCGATGTCTTGATCAAGATGTATGATGCAATAATCTGGATCAAATTCTGTCTTATTCTCTATCCCCTTCTCAAATTTCATTATGTGTCGTCCCGTGGATTCTAAATCATCACGATCAATTTTCTTTTCAATCTTGCTTTTTATGGAAAGTCCATTTCTTAACATCGATGTTACACCAGTTGCGTCAATTACCAATCTTGCAGTTTTTTTGAAAGGCTCATTTGTTATGAGATTTGTACCTTCCACACCCACCACTTTGTCATTATCATATAGTAGATTCCTTAGGGCAACAGAATACTGCATATTTATGCCCATCTTTTTTGCATCTTGGAGCTGTCGTTTTGGAAGTTCTTGTCTGTTTAGCATAAAGCCATCTCCGTCGAATGGAATTGATGTTTCTCTATCTGGTGAAAACGCCATTACGCCTTTTACTGGATGCTCAATTTCTGGATTTCCCCATGATATCTTGATTCGTTCTGTCATGTAATCGACAGTATTCTTACCAACTGCATCTCCACAAATCCAACCATTGATGGTCTTTTTGCCCAATGTTGGTTCTGGATTTCTATCTATTACAAGAATTGATAATTTTTGATTAGAGTAAAATGCTGTAGACTGTGCAGATATCATTCCTGCCAAACCTCCTCCAGCTACTATGATATCATAATCTGTTTTCACAGCGAAAAACGATGATCTCCTCTATTTAAAAGAACCGTATTAAACTGGATCACAGGTATTTTGGGTCGGTTCGTCGCGGCTTCCTCACAGCTTATGCTCAGACTGGAGCGGCAAAAATATTACCTCATTCCCTCATCAATTAGGTTTTCAAATATTATTAAACTATGCTTAAACGATGTTGGTTTTGCTAGGATTGCAACAAATTTACATACGTCTTTGCGATCTCGTCTTTTTTGTAAATTGGTATTTTAATTTTTATTTTTATTGCATTGGTTTGCTGCATGCTTACCTCTTTTCGCACTATCTCATTTTTACCAATTCTTAAAAACAAAGAAGAATCTTCAAAATACATTTCAATGTTGTTAATCAAATCATTTAGTTGCGCTTTTGGTATTCGTGACACCAAATCATCAATAAACTTCACAGCTCTTTTTTTTGTAAGTCTGTTCTTTACAAGTAAAATTGGATTTCCATAATGACCAAGAATTTTTTCTGTTAAAAACTCATTTTCTTCAAGTTGGAACAATTCCACTAATGGCTCCAAGACTTTCTTAGTATCCTCCGTAGCATGAAAAATAATCTCTGTAGTTACTTCCACCTGATTTGACATTTAATCTAAAATAGTGTGTTGAGAATTAAATCTATTTGGCCTGTAATAAAGCAATTTCTGCTTCTGCCGTTCTGATAAGTTTGGCCTTTTCAATTCCAACATGTCTTACATGGATAATTTTCTTAATTGCTGCGTGTATATCAGAATTTATCTTACCAAATGCAGTTGCTTGAATAAACTGGTCTATTGTCATTTCTGGAATTGTTTTCTGCATGACGTCTCTTGCAATTAATCTTAATGCATGTTTTCTTGATGTGTTTAATTTCTTATTAGTAAGTGCAATTATCTTTATTCTAAACAAATATCCATCTTTGGTCTTGAATTCTGAGATGAAATTAATTAATGAAGAACCACGTCTCACTAAACTTCTCAAGAATTCCTTGGCATACTCATATCTCTTAAAGACACAAGTTGCAGTTTCTCCTTCTACTTTGTTGACTTGAAAATACAACTTGAATTGGTGTTGTGATGGGTCGCCCTTTACTATATCAAATAAGGTTACCTCAATAACTCTGCCTATTGCACTTTGGTCGTCTGTAATCGGAATGTATGCAATAGGCACATTATTGAATGCAGAGGGAGCAAGAACTGTAACCCATTTCTTCTCTCTCCACTTGTCTTTGACTCTAGCCGTCTTCTTACCTGCCAACTATGATCGACCTTTTTAGCCAAAATATAAGTTGTACGACATTTTAGATCAAATTCGTACCAAGATACTTTTGTAAAACCTGTGGAACTGATATATGACCATCTTTTGTCTGAAAATTTTCAATCATTGCAACCATCGTCCTTGTTGTAGCAACTAACGTACTGTTTAATGTGTGGAGATATTGCGGCTGTTCATCTGTTCTGTCTCTGAATCTTACTTTTAGTCTTCTTGTCTGGAAATCAAGACAATTAGAACATGACACAATCTCTCTGTAACTGTTCTGTCCTGCCATCCATGCTTCAAGATCATATGTCTTTGCAGATACTTTGCCTAGATCTCCACTTGAAAGCAACATGATTCTATACGGTAATCCTATTTTTTGATAAAATTCTTCCACTATGGCAAGCATGCTTTCATGTTCTTTCCATGAATCTTCAGGTCTTGAGAAAATGAATTGCTCAACTTTCTCAAATTGATGCACTCTGAATATTCCTTTTTGATCTCTTCCATGTGCACCAGCTTCTTTTCTAAAACAGGGACTTACTCCTGCATACCTTAGTGGTAATAATTTTCCTTCAATAATTTCATCAGAATGCATAGAGGCAATTGCATGCTCACTTGTTCCAATTAAATAAAGGTCTTCATCTTCTATTTTGTATATTACGTCTTCAAAATCCTGTGCAATGATGGAACCCTCCATGGCACTTCGTTTAATCAAATATGGTGTTTGCACTGGAATATAATTTTTTTCTGTAAGAAAATCGAGGGCATATTGTATAAGTGATTGGTTCAGTCTGACCAGTTGATTTTTTAGATAATAAAATCTTGCACCAGCCACCTTCGCAGCCCTTTCCAAGTCTACCAATCCTAAACTTTGTGTAAGATCAATATGATCATGAACTTTGAAATCAAAAGTTGGTATGGACCCCCATTTTTTTATTTCTTTATTTGATGTCTTATCCTTGCCTATTGGTACTGATTCGTGTATCATGTTGGGTAAAGTGAGAGAAAGTTTTGTATGCTCCTCCTCTGTCTTGATCTGGATTTCTTCTAATTTTTTGAGTTGTTCAGAGACACTTTGCATGTTTGTGATAAGACTTGATGCATCTTCTCCCATCTTTTTTTTCTTGGATATTTCAAGGGAAATATCATTTCTCTTTTTTCTAAACTCATCAGTTTTTGCAATTAATTCTCTTCTTTCTTTATCCAATTTTATTAATTGATCAAGTGGAAAATCAAGAGCTCTTGCCTCCAACATTTTTTTTATCTTATTAGGATTTTCTCGTAAAAGTTTTGGGTCAAGCATTACTCTATCACTCTAAGTATGATCTGTGTTTGTTCAAGAACTTCATCAATAGTAGAAATTACTGTTTGTATATTTCCTTTACCCTCAAATGTAAAAACTAGCGAATATTTGTCATTCTCTATTTTAAAGGAAAGGTTTTCCGGAAAATCTACGTTATCAGGCTCCAAAGAATTCCTTATTGTTTCAATTTTTTTCTCTGTGAGATTATTTAGAAACACTAGCACTTTGCATTCTAGAGACATTTTGTTCTAAATAGTCTAAAAACTCATCTAACTTGTCTTTTGTGATTCTGGCTCCAGCAGCAGCATCATGACCGCCTCCAACACCAGAAACTCTCGCCGCGCATTCTCGCATTAATAATCCCAGATTTACGTCTGATCTGCATCCGGTCGACTTTCTTGATGAAAACTTGATTGTACCCTCTTCCCCATTTGTTCTCAAAATTATTAGCTTTCCTGTATTTTTTTGTGAACCGCCTAGCAGTGAAGATACTGCACCTGTCATGTTTTCTGGTACTAGGCCTTCTCCATTCACTAGTAGGTATGTCCCATTATCAGTTATTCTCCATCTCTCACTTGAAAGAGTATTCATGTAAGTTCTAAGAAATGCCCTATATTCAACAAGAATATCCTCTCCTTCCTGCAACATCTTGGTTCTATCTCCCATACAAATTGCAATTCCTACACCAGCTTTTCTGATTCTGCCACATGAATTTAGCATAGTTGAAAATTCTCTTGCATCACGCAAGAAACTGCGTTTATCCTCCCCTGAAAGTGTATACGTGTATCCTACTAATTCATCTATTACATCACTTGCATTTTTGTTAGAGATGAATTTTGAGATTGTTTGAAGAAGTGTTCTTTTTTCATCTTCCGTAAGCTCTGCGGGGACTCGCCATCTACTTCCATCCTTTAATCTTATTCCAGACGAATTAAGGAGTGAAAGACACGCATCTCTATTCCAGGTTAAACCCTCTATGAAAGGATGTGAGGTGAATGCAAGGGCATCTGGTAAAGGTCTTGTCTCTCTACCAACCAATAATACATCTAAATCAATTTCTACCTGATTATTTTTCTTTGCAGTGGATGCAATTTCGAGATTAATTCCTGTAAAAGATTTTTTCTCTCCCTGATCTTGTCTGTCACCTAATGCCGCTACTACTGCAATCCATGCAAGATCGGTATTTTCTTTGTGTAAAGCCTTTGAAACTAAATATGCCATCCCGCCTGCCGACACATCTTTTCCACCATCAATATCATATTTCCACGCGTTGATGACTCTTTCATTATCAAACTCTTCTTGTGGAATTTGATGATGATCAACAACTATCCAATCATCACCTAGAGAATTATCAAGATCTTTCGCAAATCCTCCTCCAAGATCTGTAATGATATGAAATTGTCTTGAGTCATTTTTTAGCTTATTAACAAGATTATTACTAAATTCATTTACAGTTCGTACTGTACATTTAGCTTCTGATCTAATCAAAGATTTTGTAACAATACTACCTGATGTTATCCCATCGCAATCAAGATGTGTAATTACCGAAATACTTTTTCCAGTTTTGATACAATCTGAAACTCTATCATGAAAATAAGATAATGCCTGATCCAGTTTCGTCATTACTCAAGTTGAGCTATGACTGCCTTATATTTCCAAGTTTTGGGTATGCGGCCGATCTTTTTGTAGTGTGTAGATAACCTGTGAACTTTTGCCTCTAAAAGCTCAAGTGATCTGACGTTTCTTCTATCTGACTTGTTTGCCTTTAGATGTTTTTGTAAACCAAGTGCTTTTACCACTAAATTATTCAAATCTTCTGGCATTTCTGGCTTGACTCCCTTTTCTTCAAGTATCTCAGTTACGGATTTTTTGACCATCTGTTTTGTTAAGGGTATAGCATGTTGATCGCGAAGCTTTATTCCTATTTCACTTGAACTCAAGCCATCTTTAGAATATTTTACTATGAGTTCCTCGATTTCAGAAGGACTCTGTTTTACCCATGTAGGTGTATTTGGAGTAACTGGCCTTACCGAATGTGATTTGCCATGTCTATGTGAATGAAGTCGTCCCACGAGCCGATTGTTATTTGAGCAAACATAAATGTTACTTGGGAGATCGCATCTGATACTTTACATAAAAGTTAAATATCTACAGGCGTCATCCACAAGTAGGTACTAATATGAAAAAACCAATAATTATTGGAACCGTACTTTTGGCTCTCTTCGTGGCCTCATCATTTGCCCCGCTAGCTGCAGCACAATATGCAGGTGTGGGCGGTGGTGGTACAACTACACTTGAAGAGCAGTTAAAACTGGCGCGTGCAAGAATTGCAGCTGTACAAAACAATCCACACGCTGGTTCTGGTACGCCATATCTTGATGCAAACGGTGTCATCGGTGCAACAATCATCGCAGGAGCAGTATTCGGCGGAATCTTTGTTGCATTCGTAGTAAGGGCCAAACAAGCTGAAAAAGCAAAGAGAGCTCGTTAATTCTTCTCTTTTTCTTATTTTATTCCATATCTACTCTGATCTACGTTTTTCGTTACACGCAGAAATGTATATATCGCACCTAATTCGTTTTGAATAATGATGAGCGCGTTATTCGCTATGCTCGTAGGTATGCTGTCCAACTTTGCAGGTCAGATAGGTCCAAACTACGACCCGCTATTTTACGACGTGATGGTATACATATTTGCAACCATCATGTTTGCAGTATTCCTTCTCGGAGTAATTGCATTCTGGCTCAGAGTACACGGTCTTGGTGGAGACACTAGAGAAAGATGGGTTTCCGAACTCGAGAAACACTTTGAGAGAGAAGGCATTGGTCTGATACCAGATAACGGAAAGTACTGGTAAACTCCAAACCCTTTTTCCTTATTTTTAATTTTGATACTATCGAGGTAAATCTAAAGACTAGTTCTTTGGAGGTGTAAAGCTAGGCGCACCTTCATTCTTGGATACAAATTCAGCTTTGTAATGTACGCCGTCCTGTACTACAGTATGAATAAAGTCAGTTGATTCTATTCCGTTTGCATAGATTCTTGATTTTGTTTCATCCATATCACGGATAGGAAAGTTTGCCATCCATAGGAATTGGCCTACTTCAAACGGGTACTTCTTTACCCAGGCTCCATGAATAGTTCCATCATCTGAGAAAATCATGGATCTTTCACAATCTTTTGGAACGTCTGTAGTGGTGGGAGCTGGTTTTACCCACGGTTTGCCATCGACTTGAACTTCTAATGTTGCAGACACTTGGTATTGAATATCTAATCCATTAAGGCACTTGTGATATAGAGGATCTTTATCCTTTACCTGTGCAATGATTGTTGTACTTAATAGTACAACGGCTACGCCTACAGCAGCTGATATTGCAAGAAATCTGAGTGCCTTTTTACGTTTTGTAGGATCTCCCATCCCAGGCCAGAACATGATTTTGCTGTATATGGCGAGCTATATAGTTGATATCTTTCAATAATATGTGAAAATAGAAAATATGTAAAAGAAATTTAAATTGAAGCGTCGCCGTGTTTCTTTGTTCCTACATCTATAGCATCTTCTACATTGTAGACGAATATCTTACCTTCACCTGCCATTCCGGTACTTGCATGAGAGGTTATCGTATCAACCACCTTGTTTACCATGTTGTCTGCTACAACAACCATGATGCAAGAGTTGACATTATATGCCGATTCAAATCGACCGCCCCTTCCGGATGAAACAACTGGTCTTGCCCTGCTTCCTCTACCTTTTACAGTAAAATAACTGAAGCCTGAGGCACCAGAGTCTAACAATGCTTCAAACACGTTCTCCAATCTTTCTTCTGGGATTACTGCTTCTATTTTTTTCATAGTTGGATCCATTGCACCTATGAAATGCTTTTATTAAAATCATTGTTTAAAATATTATAAAATAAGAAATATTATCATAAATTCTTTTTTTTAGGATAAAATACCTTTTATAGATGAAAAACTCCCTTTTCAAAAGAATGACAGAATCCAAAGCTAGCTACAAAAAAGCAAAGATTGTTGGAAAAGTTCAAGAAAAAATTAAGGAAGGAATTGAAAACTATCGTTCAGCAACTGATACCCCAGCTAGGGTAGATGTGTATGATGTGATTGAGCAAGTTTTTGCTGCAATTAATCCTACAATAGCTGACGAGGGAAAAATCTCTGTAGACGAGCTAAGCGGTTGTCTAAGGAACGCATACCTTGACCGTAAGGATCCATCAGAAAGTACACACAAACAGATGGTGTCAAAGATAATGGAAAAGAGTGCGCTGAGTATAATGGAAAAACCATTAGAAGGTCAACTCGATGCAGGCTCTAACGTAAAAATTGTCGGTAGAGCTGACAGAGTTGAAGACGAAACAGTGATGCTCTTTAGAAGTTCAGAAACATTGCCAGAAATGCCACATCCAGAGCATTTCATACAACTGAATTCATATCTATACATGTTTGACAAACCCGAAGGTGTGATCATTTACTTTGACAAAGAAGGAAATGAGATGGAATTCATTGTTCCAAAAAGTGAAAAGCTACTACACGAAACAAAACGAAGAGCAAAAATTCTCAATACACTGTTGAAAAACAATATTGCACCAGCCATTGAACCATCTGAAAGATGTATGAGTTGCCCTCACAACGAAAAATGTTACTATCCAAACGAAGACAAACAAAAGTGGGGTTTCTGGGCTCGTGGCAAGTGGCGTGAACTAAAACCAAAAACATCCTTGCTATAACCACACACTTTTTTAATTTTAATTTCTATTTTGTTAACATCAGTTGTATTTACTTTAATGATTCACTCTCATCCTGATTCAGATATACTCTTGTTTTGAATGGTTTTTCTGAATCTTTATGGAAATAAAATATTTTAATTCCATGTTCAAATGGTTTCATCTCTATTTTGTCTGATTCTTGAATGGTGTTGTCCTCTCTTCGTAGATATTGATATAGTTCCTCTTTACTCATTTTCATTATCTCTTCTATTCGTTTTCGATTTGACACAACTTGAAAAACCATTGGGCATTAATATCTTAATTGTGGTGTTTTTCCAAGTTTAATTATTAAATATAATACATGCAATGTGGAATTGAATGTCTGAATCTAAGATTGAGTGGTATCATGATTTTATAGGTATGGGTTACCATGTATATGATGTTCGCCCAACCGTCTATCTCTTATTTGATGATCGAAAAAAACTTGTAAACACATGGAGCGAAATTATCAAATATTGGCCAGATGATGAAATAAAAATAAGGTTTTTTGAAGAAGATCCTAACTATGAACTTGTTTTGTATAGCCCATCGCGTATATTAATGACAACCTGGGTTTTTTTAAAATCTCTAAAAATTTCTGAACACTATTTACAATTTAAAGAGGAATACAATGGATCTGCATTACTAAAGCTAGCATTGTACCAACCAAAGAAAGATGGTAAATATGAATTGGAAATATTCAAGTATAAAAAAAAGATAACTGATGTAAAATTTCTACAAGGTCAAGATCATGATGACGATATTATTTCATCACAAGCTAGAAAAATATTACAACAAAATACTCGGCAAAATCCGTGATTTTTAAATATTTATAGTTTTATCATTGATTTGATTAAACCAAGCCATAACGTCCAATCTAAATTTTTGAATACTAGTGGTTGACGTTGAGGATAACTTGCAACGGTTTTAGCAATTCCAAAATCACATTTCCTTGTTTTTCCATCTTCTGTATAGGTTACCCTTAGAAAACTTACTTTACGTGATATTGTTATTTCCACATCTCTTATTGATTCAAGGGGTATCACCCAAGATGATTTTGAATTCTCAGAGATATCTTCATCTAGATCATCTTCTGTGTAATTGGAAATTTTAGCAATTTTTGCTTTATCGTCTTCAAAATATTTTCCTTTTTCTTTTGGAGTAATATACAAGAAACGAGGTGTGAAAATTAAATTCCTGTCTGTTAACGCTAAAACTCCTTCTTTATTTTTGTGAAAAAAGCCTCTAAATCCTAATGCAATTCCCCAGACCTGAGGCAATGAAGCCACAATATGTTCTCCTTCTTCTAAATTCTTTCTCATTGATATAATTCGCCGCAAGTGATTAAATCAATCTATCTGATGCTGTTATTACAAAAAGATGGTTAAGGAAATTTTTCTTCTAGAGGTTGTGATGGCCTTCGTACTTCATGCCATAGGTACCCCATGTCTTTCCTTTCTTTTCTAAGTTCTTTCTATGGGCTCTTTCTCCAAAATAAATTGCAACTGTCATTGCTAGAGCTACGCCTGTTGCAATGAAAATGTTTATTCCTGCTTCTGCCATATATCAGGTGTCATTTAGCTTGTATAATAATTTTTTTTAGAATTTTTTATAATTTTATGATATCGAGATTTTTTGTTTACAGATCAAAGATCTATTATAATATCATAAAAAAATAATTTTAGGATAAAATACCTTTTATAGATGCGAAGCACTTGTACGAAAAGATGCTGGAAACAATTTCTCAAACGCCATTGCAGATAGTAAAGAAACACAAATGGCCGGTAGTTTTTGTACTAGCGGGATTATTGGTAGGGTTATCTGGATTTACAGCAATTCAAGATGCCCAGGCACAATTTGGTGACCTAAACAAACTTCCTGCAGACAAGGACGTATCTGAAATCCATTGTACACAAGTAATGACAGACGTCAACAAGAGTGGTCCATGTATTGATACGGGAGATACCACATTCATGTACGCAGCAGCAGTCTTCGTCATGATCATGACTCCCGGCGGTGTAGGATTTTTGTATGGAGGTCTTACACGAAGAAAACACGCTCTAACTGTTATACTACAAGCATTCTTGACATATGCAATTGTTAGTATTCAGTGGGTGGTCTTTGGATACTCTATTATGTTTGGTCCATCTGCCGATTCAGTTGGATTTATCGGAACCTTTGAGTGGACAGGTCTAAACAACGTGTCACACATAGCACCGGCTGATGTGTATGCTGTAACCATTCCTCATATCGCCTTTGTGATGTTCCAGCTCATGTTCGCTGCAATCACTCCATCACTAGCTATAGCTGGTTATGCTGATAGGTTGAAGATGAGTGCATTCTTAATACATATTGTACTCTGGACCACATTCATCTATGATGTTGTAGGTCATGCAAACTGGTCCCTTGGAAGTCAAGGAACTGCGTTAGGTTGGTTAGCAAACATGGGTGCGGAAGACTTTGCGGGTGGAACTGTAATTCATATCACATCAGGATTTGCAGGATTAGCGACTGCGATGTTCTTAGGAAGGAGAATAGGATATGGTAAAGCACCATTTGAGCCACATTCAATTCCGCTTGTAATGCTAGGCGCAATACTACTATGGTTTGGTTGGTTTGGTTTCAACCCAGGAAGTGCTGGTTCAGCAGGTTTCCTTGAAACACAAGCATTCCAGAATACAAACATCGCAACTGCGGTTGCAGCAATGTGGTGGATGTTCTTAAGCTGGGCACATACAGGAAAAACTAGTGCTATTGGAGCTGCAAACGGTGCGGTAGCTGGACTTGTAGCAATTACACCAGCTTCTGGTTTCATCGGAACATGGGCATCAATAATAGTAGGATTTGCATGTGCAACAATATGCTTCTACTGTGTACTTATCAAGAACAGAGCAAGAATAGATGATGCTTTGGATACTTGGGGTGTGCACGGAATGGGAGGAGTTGTAGGTGCTCTTCTAACAGGTGCATTCAGTGAAACTAGGATCAATCCATTTGGACACGACGGTCTCTTCTTTGGAAATCCAATGCAAGAAGCAATCAATGCTGCAGGTGCAGGATTTGGTGCAGCTTGGTCATTTGGTATAACATACATTATCTGGAGAATACAAGATGCGATTTGGCCAGGTGGTGTTAGAGTTACACCAAAAGAAGAAGAAATAGGACTTGACTTGTCGCAAGTAGGCGAAAGAGCATACTCTCAATTTGCAGAGTAGTTTAATCCCCTCTCTTTTTCATTTTTATGTTGACAGCAAATTAGTATTTTGTATAATTTAAGAAACGGTAAATAGTATGTGGATCTGAGACTTAGGAATGGTAGATAGATGGGCAGTATTTGTAGTGTTACAATTTGTTAGTGCAATAATTGGTTTTCTCTTTGGACTTTATGTAAAAAGTTGGCTCTTCATCATGGTTGGATTTTTTTTCTTTGCAGTTGGTGCTTTTAGTGCAACTCGTTGGGGATTTGATAAGTGGCGTAGCAAACAAAAACCGCGAAAACGTGAAAAAAAATAATGAATGTTTTTTCAAAATCGTACTTTTATATCGATCATGGATTGCAAGACCTGTAGATATTCTTGTCAACAGAAAAACCACGACTAAATAGAAAAAAACGTCTAGCTATCTATGCTGGTATTACTGTAATAGGGATAATTATAGCATTTTACAACACACAAATCGCTTTTCCATACAAGCATACAGTAACTTGGGACTTTGATTCATATCAAAACGGAACATCGCCACAAGGATTTGCTTCAATGTCAACTGATAAGACGCCCTCTTGGGTAGTACAAACTGTTTCGGACTCACCATCAAAACCTAACGTACTAGTAAAATTACCCATCATTGATAATGTTACTAATACTCATCTGCAAATACTTCCTAACTCACCTAGTACCGATAATGCAAACATAACGATGAAATTCAAAATCGTATCAGGTGAAAAAGCAAGATCAGTCGGCATGATCGTTAGATTTATCGATGACCAACATTATTTTGTTTTAATGGCAGATTCCATGGCAAACAGATTATCTTTATGCAAGCAAACACCGGAATTTCTTATCTGTAGCTACGATAAACAGATCTCCATTGCGCCTGGAGAGTGGCATTCTCTGAAAGCTATAGTTTCATCACAAGGAATTGCCGCTACGCTTGACAATCATCTTCTAATTCGAGCAAATGATCATAATTACGTATCAGGTCAAATGGGATTATGGACCAAAGCAGACACTGAAGCCTATTTTGATGACTTTAAAATACAATATTGATTTTCTAGAAATTAAAATCAGTCAGATTAACAAGCAGGGATTAAATTGGATTTAGGTCAAAACAAGTAGAAAACCTGATTAAGTTAGCATCTAAGAAATTGTAATTTGATTAATGCAACAGCTACGAGTCAGCCTATCGCTGAACTTGGGAAATACGATATTACCATAGGAGTGCTAGTTGGCATAGGAGCAACGTTTGGTAGTTATTGGCTTACCGAGTTTCTAAAGAATAGAAGATTTAAGAATAATGTGAAACGATTAGTTAAAAATGAATTAATATTTTACCGCAAATTCCTTGAAGATATAATTACTAAAGGTGTCATACATCCTAACGATAAAACTCTAGTTTGTATTCCTTATGGTTCAGATATGGCAGGCAGATTGAGAGAAATGATGCCAGACATGTATGGGAATAGACACAATCCAAATAATTATCCTAAATTGACAGTCGAAACAAAAGCAATAGCATTTGATAATAATTTATTTTATGTAGAACAGACCTATAATCAAATTTTAACTTTTAACGAAGTACGAGGAGAAACAATCAATGGTGTTGGTCACTATGTATACAGTAAGATTGGAATTGAAAAACTGATAGAACAAATCAAAAAAACAGAGAAAACTCTCTAAACCCCGATTTTGCACAGAGATAATTATTCAATATCAAACCTCATTAAATTTCCAGAAGTGAATTTCAGAATACTTGAATAATAGACTTGCACAAGAACTCTGGGTTGAAATGACATGGATACACAAGATAACACAAAAAAATTTCTCAGGACTCAGATGATACTTGCAATTATACCTACTTTTGTGACTCAATTAATCGCATTCTATAGAATTCACAAATTAATACAAGGCATTTTTCTTGAAGTTGCTATTTTTTTAATTGACTTGGTCATCCAAATGAGCATATCATGGCCCTATGGTATGATTTTATCATTGCCAATTACAATTGGAATTCCTGTCTATTATGTTCGAAAGTGGACTTTGGAATTTATTGAAACAAAAAAAGGAATGTCCTGACTTTGCAGTATGTGATTTAGAAAATGAAAAGAGAGGGGGTGATTTTTTAAATCACTTGCCAAGGTCTTGTTGCAAAAGTAATTGCATATCCTACTCCAATTACAATTGATTGATACATCACGTTTGTATATGGAATTGGCTTTACAATTGGATTGCCTGTTACCACGACTGTTTGTCCTGGACCTAGACCTGGGCCGATGCTTGCTACGTTAAGCTGTGTGTGCATGTGGTATACTGATGGTTCTAATGCTCTGATTGTTAGTTTGTATGGAATCACTGAGTTTGCTGGTATATCGATTACGTTACCAGGTGGATCCCTTGCTACAATCTCCCATCTGTTACCAGCGTTTGGAGAGTCACCATACACGGTGTACCATCCTCTCAAGTCTCTGTTGACGAGACTTACGAATTTACCAGACACCGTCAGTGTATCGCCTGTCTGAACAGATTGTTTTGACCAAGTCTCATCATCTATCCTAACGAAACGACTCTGAAGTTGCGCCTGAACACCGTGGGCTTCTGCTTGTTGGAACATTTGTGCAAATGATGGTCCAACTGCTCCAAGTGCAACGATTACACCTATCGCAGCTACAATAAACTTCTTATCGACCATATCGCTTAACTATTCCAACTGATAAACTACAACGATATATGTTTTACCCTTTGTGGGATTAGATCTTGTTAAAACATGAGTGGATCACTGTTGAACATCAATGTTGAACATATGGAGTAATTTTTTCCCTATGATATTTAATACATGATATATGAGAATTAATTACAGAAGTTATGATTTTCTTTTATTAATATGTAAATTTTTTATTAAATAATATGTTTTTCAAAACTCATGGTTTAAATATTTAAAACTCGTTCGTCAATACATGGCACAAATGCCGGCACTTATTCCAAAAGAAGTTGAGATCCAGAGATTGAAAAAGATCTGGCTAATCATCATCGCATTGGGATCAATCGCTGCATCAGTAGAGGTCGATAACTTCGTAGATGGATCACTACACCAAACATCAATCAGAGATAGTGCCTTCACACCAGCACACTGGTGGCTTTACAGTCACTTTATAGCACTCCCATTAGGTTGGGCTTCAGTTGCTATCTATGACAGAAAGGTACCAATTCTGAGAGGTCCAAACAATTCAATGAACACCGGTCTTAAGATGACCATCCTTGGTTATCTAGCAACCATGTTCACAATTGGTGTCAATGAAATGTGGCACTTTTGGTATGTAGAGGAGATCTTCGCAGTTCCAAACCACTGGATGTTTAACATGGGTGTCGTCGTTGCTTTCATGGGTGCACTTGCCTATGTAGTAAGAGTATATGCACGACTTGTCGAACTTGGAGCAGAAACACCAGGTGAGAATCCATACGTTGCAGAAATGTACAAGATGGCTCTAGAAGGCAAATTGTACAGTAGATCAATCCCATAGACGCGCACTAGCGCATCTTTTTCTTATTTTTCTTCGATCAATCTGACGGAAATCGTATCTCATCTCAAGAAAAGATTTAAAAGCATACATCTATGTTATAAAACCAAATGACCTTACCAAAAGGATTCGGTACAGGTGGCGGAGCTTCTAGTTCCGATGTTTCCAAGATGATAGGTAGACGTGCTGAAAACATGATAGGAATCATCACAGGTGCATTTATTGCACTCTGGGTAGGAACATGGGCAGGAGTTGCCGTTGCAGTGGTATACTATCCATGGGCATATCCACCGCCAAGCGCACACTTTGCTTTAACTGTACTTACAATCATTGAGGCTATCGGCTACTTGTTTAGTGTCAAAGTAGTAACCGAAGGCACTGATAAAGCAAAGACATACAACGGTCTAGTGGCTGGTGTGATCGCAGCAATCGCTGTTGCAACAATTGTGACTGATAGCATCTTCTTCGGATAGAACCCCCTTTTCATCTTTTCTTTTATTGATTTGACCTTTACCGTATGGTATTCATTAACTACTGATCTCGTACATCATAAAATTTTATATACATCACTTTCTCCATAGAAGCCAATGGTCTGGCTAAGACGATGTACTCACTACTTGTTTATAGTAGTGGTCGCAGTCAACTCAACCTTGTTGACAATCAACGCAGGAGACTACATATTCTACACAGACTGGGCATGGACATCGTTTGTGATATTCACTTTATCACAATCATTAATGCTCGCAGTCGGTGCAGCATATTACCTAACGTTCACTGGTGTTCCAGGAACAGCAACATACTATGCGCTGATAATGACAGTGTATACATGGATTGCAAAAGGTGCGTGGTTCTCTCTAGGATATCCATATAGCTTCATCGTAGTACCAATGTGGATCCCATCTGCAATATTGATGGACTTGGTATATTGGGCAACAAAGAAGAACAAACACTCTTTGATCCTAATGGGCGGTGTGCTTTGTGGAATGTCAATGGGATTGTTCAACATGATCAACTTGATCACAATTGATGATCCGCTTGAGATGGCTTTCAAATACCCAAGAACTACATTGCCTCCATACATGACTCCGATAGAACCTCAAGTAGGAAAGTTCTACGATAGTCCGGTCGCATTAGGTTCAGGCGCCTCTGCAGTTTTGACAGTAACAATGACTGCATTAGGTTGCAAACTAACAACATGGACCTACAGATGGATGGCAGCTTGGAGTAAGTGGGATTAAAAACCCCTTTCCTTTTACTTTCTTTATTCTATCACGAGTAAGCTACCTTGAGTGCCTACTTGATTAAAAAAAGCTATACAATGTGTGATCTTTTGTTGCCATATTGCACAAAATAAGATTATGACATTATTCTTTATTGAAGCAACAATATCAGATATTGTCAGTTGTACCAAAACCATTTGTCAAATGGGCTGGCGGAAAAAGACAACTACTACCAATAATTGAAAAGCATATTCCTGATGAATTCAATAGATATTTTGAACCATTTCTAGGTGGCGGAGCTGTATTTTTCCATTTAGTGATACAAAAAAAACAAGTAAAGTGGTTTGTTTCAGATCTTAACTCAGAACTAGTTTTATCCTATATCACAATTAGAGATAAAATAAAAGAACTCATCGAATCACTAGAATCACATTCTACAAGTTACTTCAAAAATCCTAGTGTCTATTATTATAAGGTAAGAGATACCAATCCAAAAAATCAAGTTGATAAGGTATCTAGATTGTTATTTCTCAATAAAACTTGTTTTAATGGTCTTTATCGAGTAAATAGCAAAGGAAAATTCAATGTACCATTAGGCAAATATGTCAATCCAAACATTGTGAATAAAGAAAACCTTCTAGCTGTTCATTATACGCTTCAATCAAAAGATATATCCATCAAGCATCATGATTTCGAAGACGCACTAAAGAATGTAGAGAAAGGTGATTTTGTCTATCTTGATCCTCCCTATCAACCAGTTAGCAACACCGCTAATTTTACAAGCTATACAGACAGCGATTTTAACTATAAAGACCAAGAAAGATTATTTGGAAAATTCAAATCCCTTGATAAAAAAGGAGCAAAGATCCTACTATCTAATTCAAAATCAAAGGAAATTATGCATCTATATCAAGAATTTTCAAAAGGAATAATCGAAATAAATGCAAACAGATTTATAAATTCTGTTTCAGGAAAGCGTACTGGCCATATCGAATTACTGATTAAAAATTATTAATTTTAGGTATGGAAGTAAAGTAGAAATCAAAGATAAATCGAGTGTTAGGTATATTTGAGCTCAAATAAAAAAGAGGAAATTCTCCAGATTGTTAAAAATACTAGTGTGGATCTATTGGATGAAAGAAAATCAATTCATGACATCTTATTAGTTTGTAAAAACATATGCAAAACTCTCCAAATTTCTGATAAGAACACTTGGTTGGATCTTGAAATTAATGGATATCTTATAAAGTATAAGACAAGAGATGAGCTATATCAAAACTTACCATCTTATAGAAAAACTGATTGGAAGTTTTATGATCTTTATGGCAATCCAATATCATTACCACCTGATATAGTAAATCTTTTTGGTAAATCTACTGTATATCATTCAGTAAATGACCTTGAAAATAAGGACCAAATAATAATTGGAAGTCAATTTTTAGATAAATTCAATAATTTTATCACTAATCATGGAATGGATTATGCATCAAAGAATGCACGTATTCATGAAGCAAGGATAACAAAGATGGAAATTTCTCAAGTAATAAGTGGTATAAAGGCAAGAATTCAGGAATTACTTGATACTATCATTTCTATCCTAGAATATTGATTGTACCGCAGATCTGTATTGATTATTAAACCAAAATGAAAAGTTAATCTTCTAGTTTTACACTATATGTGTATTGATTTGGGGATGGGGGTTTTTCATATGAATCAATATTGTTTATTTCATAATTCAGTCTATACAAAATCAACCTTTCAATTCAGTTATGTAAAGGATCTTTTATTCATAAAATGAACACATTCGGTATTACCAGTGGCATTCTAATCATAATACTGGGAATAGCAGTAATGGACTATGGTCTTGATCCAAATGTTCCAAATGCATACCATGCATTTTATCTGGGTCTTGCAGGAATTGTGATAGGGGGAGTAATTATCTGGGCAAGCAGTAAAGGTCAGAAAAATCCCCTATTAGTAAAATCATATCAAGTTGAAGGTACAAAATCAATATCAGCAACCGATAGTATCAAATATAGAAATTTATATGAAAACTCTCCAGTACCACAACGCACTGTAAATACTGATGGTATAATTCTTGCATGTAATGAAAAATATGCAAAAACTTTTGGATATGAAAAAAATGAGATAATTGGAAAATCGCTTTTTGAACATGCAGCAGAACAAAGTCAAAAAGACATGCGTGATAGTTTTGATACGTGGAAACGAGCAGGTCATGTTGAGAATAAAGAAATTTGGTTTAAACGAAAGGACGGGACAACATTTCCAGGAATAATAAGCGCAAATAACATCTACGATGATAGTGGTAAATTGATTGGAAGTAACAGCGTTATACGTGATATATCCGATATTTACAAAGCACGAAAAGTTCTAGAAGAACATGAGCGACAAAAAATTCAGCTTGAGGAACTACAAAAGATGAATTCATCAAAAGAAGGATTCTATATGATGATATCAAAAGAATGTCAAATTCCACTTGAACCTATTAAAAAGAATGTTCAGATCTTAAATGAATCTTCAAAATTAACTAAAAAGCAGAAAGAAGCAATTAGTGAGATACAAGATAATACGTTACGACTAGAACAACTAATCAATGACATTGTGGACGTCCAAAAATTATATAATAATAAAATGGAATTTGAAAGACAACAATTCAATGTTACTGACCTCATAAACGATGTGGTTAATTCATGTTCTCCAATGATGATTGAAAAAAAAATTGAGTTTGTTAATGATTTAACTACAAATTCATCATTAAATAGTGATAAAAAAAGACTTGAACAGGTTTTTTATAATCTGGTGCAAAATGCAATTGACTTTGTGCCACAAGATGAAGGAAAAATTGAGATAGGTGCTAGTGACGACGGTACATCTGTTCTATTTTATGTAAAAGATAATGGGATAGGAATATCAGAAAACAGAAAAGATTCTATCTTCAAAAAATTCTATCAGGTTGATGTTTCACTAAAAAGAAAATATGGTGGAAGTGGTTTTGGTCTTGTTATTTGTAAGGGTATTGTAGAAAATTTAGGGGGAAAGATCTGGTTTGAAAGCCAAGAGGGTAATGGTACTACCTTTTATTTCTCAATCCCAAAATAATTATCTTGAAAACACTAAAAGCTCCGAGCGGGATTCGATCCCGCGACCTTTACCTTACCAAGGTAACGCTCTACCAGGCTGAGCTATCGAAGCATGACAAGCTCGCCCTTCTGAATCCTTATTAATCTTACTTGGTTTTGAAATTTTTTTTCATAAAACGTTTAATTTCTCCAACTTCACGCTAATAAAACGCAGGAGTCGCCGAGCCTGGCCAAAGAAGGTTTTATTGGCCTTTGGACGCGCGGGACTTAAGATCATTACAATGGGTGATCCCGTCTCTTAGGGGTTCGTGGGTTCAAATCCCACCTCCTGCACTTTATCTTTGATGCTTTATTCCTTTTACATTTAGAACTTCATAAACTTCTGGGAGGGAGAATACAAATCCAACATGAACGCAATCTTTCTCTTCACATAATAAACAATAAAGCTCACCATTTTGTACTGCTACTTCGGCAATTCTATTTTTGATATTGTCTTTAACAATTACTCTGTCATCATCCGCAGATATTTTTTCTAACTTGGGGGCATATCTTGCAAATGTTTCGTCTTTTTGCATTAGGTCTTCCATCATGTATGTTATGTATCCTGCAAAACTGTTGATTCCCTTCATTGCAAGATCGTGTTTGTTTTTCTTGTATGTGTCATGGAATCTATTATACACCTCTTCTGAAACCGTAATTGATTTGAAACCTGCTTTTGGCATTATTACCTACCTATACCGTACTTTAAAGTACAAGTATTTAACGTTTCTTGATTCAAATAATCAACTTTTGGTTAATTTGAAATCTATCTTGAGTTAACTTGTTAATGATTGGTTTGATTGCAAGATGTTTTTCAACAAATTTGCTATGAGTATAAATCAAGCTTTTAAATTTTTAGTATAAATCCTGAGTGTTTTTTATTTACTTTTTTATCACAGTACCAATAGTGCGCTCGTAGCATACTGCATACCACACCACGTTCTGGGATCTACCAGACCATACCAAGTACCGGTCAGTAGGGACATTTGGTCCCTGCTGATTTTATTAATTCTATATACTAGACACACAAATGAAAAATTGTGACAAAGGGTTACGGAAATGAAAAGATGAGGGAAAAATTGATTGAACTTCTTCGAGAATCCAAGACTGGGCTAACAGGAATGGAAGTTGCTGAAAAACTAAAGATTAATCGTGCTACCATGTCTAAATATCTAAAAATCTTTGCTGCTGAAGGCTTGTTACGACAAAAACAGATTGGCAGTGTTAACTTATGGCTAGTCGAAGAGGGAGTGGATTCATTCAACTTTCCTGCTGACTTTTTTCAGGTAAAAAACAAGTATTCTGAATATGTTTTATCGTTGTCTGCACCCCAAGCCCATAATCTGATTAAAACATCACTTCATTCTGGAGCCAAACCTTCCAAACTAATCACCGAAGTAATAGTACCAACTATAGAATCTGTAGAGAATTCTTATGCTAGTGGTAAGATAGGTAAATCTGAAAAAAAATTCCTTGACGTAATTGTATCGAACTCTATATACCTAATAGAAACGGCTAGCGAAGAAATCAATTCAAAAAAGAATATGGTTATTTTGGCTACTGATTCTCAGAATGATCTTCTTGCAAAAGCCGCATCAGCAGCATTTCATTCAGAAAAATGGAAAACATCCTTTCTTGGAGACATGTCGTCTGCAATTGACGTTCTATTTGATATTGATCTGCAAAGATTTCTAAGTAAGATCTGGTCCAAACGCGATGGTCTTATGGTTATTGCTATATTTTCTTCAAAAGAAGGAGAAATCAAATTCTTTAGGCGGGCAATTGATTCAAGCAAAACAAAATTTGGAAAGAATCTTCGTGTGGTTTTATGCACAAAAATTGCTAAAAAGACAAAAACAGATGCGGATTTTATATCTGATGATATAGAAAAATTACTACAGTGGTGCCAAACTACCTTTGAAAGCTCACAGTCTTAACTTCTGATTATCTTTAGAATTTTAAATGGTAGGGTAGCAAAATCAATTCCTTTTTCACCTGAAACTAACAAAATATGTTCTTTAATGGGAAAACTCATGATGGTTAGTTTTTCTCTATATGACATGGCAAATTCTACCGGTCCTAATACCTTGTCGAACTCTCTTCTCATCTTTGCTCTCAAAACTAATTCCATGTATAACATTTCATCATCTCTGGAATCTTCTAGTGAACTAATTCCCTGTCTCATACCGCCTGCTACTAATCTTCCATTTTCATTTATTATTCCTGCAAATCTTATATTTGGATCTAAACTTGCAACCTTCTTACATATCTCGTCATAATCCATCTCTATTCATTCCTCATATTTGGGAAATATGTCATGTGATGAAATCTTGACAACAAACATGATAACAAATATTCCTATTTATTGAGATCTATGCTTATCACAAGTGAAATTTTAATGGGCCGAATGGGATTCGAACCCACGACCTTTCGATATCTGAATAAGTTTATCAGTCGAACGCTCCAGCCAAGCTGAGCTATCGGCCCAGAAATTTTCCTATCCAACTGTCATTTAAGTCTGCTGGCTTTTCCACTTGATTGAGCAACCCATGGAAGGATCAAAATCTTTTTCAATTTTGTTGCCAGAAAGCAATTTCTCTATGTTTAATATCATTGTTTTTTCTGTAGGTTTGTCTTCTGGTTTCAATGCGTTGTCTATTTTTCCATGAAACACTAATTTCCTTTCTTTATCAAAAAGAAATGGATCTGGAGTACATACCGCACCATATTTTTTAGCAATTTCTTGAGACTCATCTACAAGGTAAGGAAACTTAATGCCTTTTTCTTTGGCAAATTTTTTCATGTTATCAAAACTATCATCTGGGTAATTGGTAGGATCATTGCTATTAATTCCTATCATGGCTATCTTATCTCTGAATTTTTCATAAATCTCATTCATGGCATCAATTTTTGCTTGTACATAGGGACAATGATTACACATGAAAATAACTAACATTGCTGATTTTTGATTATATTCTGCCAAGGAGTGTTTTTTATCATCTATTCCTAAGAGATTGAATTCTGGAGCTTTGTCTCCCTTTTTTAGAACAACTTCTGATTTTAGCAATACCATGGAATTTTTGAATAGTAATATCAATAAAATCTTTGCCACTGTAAAGGCAACAATTAAAATCTACACAATTTTCAGTCCATACAACGGGCTGGTAGTTCAGCGGTAGAATACTCGCCTTGCACGCGAGGGGTCTGGGGTTCAAATCCCCACCAGTCCATTCCTGTTCATGCATGAAATTATAATCTAATTCTTATCTATTGTAACATTTTTGTTGCAAAAACATCTTGAATTGATATATAATTTTCAAGTACACTTATGGTGATAATGACTCCAATGGAAAATAACCAAACAACAATTAGGAGGTGTAAAAATTGTTAATTAAAAACTTGTCAAAACCTCAAAAAATATTCCTAAAAGGAATAGAAATTGTTCTAAAATCGCTTGTATTGGATTTTAGTTAATCTACTTTGTAAACCTAAACAATTTTAAATTTTAAAGAGTTCTTTAGCGTTTTTATACATCAATTTATCGCGATATTCTCTCTTTAATTTTAATTTCGCAACAAAATTTAGGTATGAATCCATATCTGATATTGGCCAATCAGTACCATATAAGAGGTAACGAGGCTCACCTGCATAGTTTATCAATTCTGCTACCTTTTCCATCATTATCTTTTCAAAAAAATGGTCAAACTTTCCCACTGCCAATCCAGACATGTCTGCATAAACATTATCATTCTTGTAGACCACTTCTTGACAGTCTTCAATCCATGGATTGCCAAGATGGCACATGACTATTTTTAGTTCTGGATTATCTACTGCAACCTCATCTAGATTGAGTGGATGTGAGAACTTTAGTTTTCCTTTTTCAGAAAAGGTGTCTCCAGTATGAACCATAACAGGAACGCCAAACTCAACACAAACGTCATACGCTTTTTGATATTTTTTATCATATGGATAATAATGCTCATAACCACAGTAAATCTTAAGTCCCTTAACTAATCCATCCTTTATCCATTTTCTATATTGTTTTAAATCGTCTTCAGTATGATTATCTATGCTATATCCTGCGACAAGACTAAGATTATCATATTTTTTTATTGCTTCTATTAATTGTAATGTTGATGGTCTCTGTTCATTTACTTTGTATGATGATAGGATGACAGAATGATCTACATTGTGACTTGACATCTCTAAAATCAACTTCTTAACTCTTTCTTCAAGTGAAGAAATCTTTTCAAGAGATTCGTATTGGTTCAAGTGTGTATGACAATCAATTATCATCAAAATCACTTGTATTCTGGATTTTTCCATTCTATAAAAGTGGCATAATTTAATGATCTGCCATCTTTTAGATAATTTGGCAAAATTTTAATGAATTTAAATTCATTTTTTATCTGAAAGAGAAGAACCGGTTCACTTATTTGACCTGTCAACACTTTCTTGACATATTCATCTGGTGTTATATTTGGAAATTCACAATAATTGAACAATCTTCCACCTGCAATTATTCTCCTAAGATTTAATCTAATGCAAAGGTTTCTTCTTGCATCATAAAGTTTTGTTGCAATCCCAAATCTTCGGTAATCAGGATGTGTTGATACATCAGCTCCGTAAAGGCTATCGCCTTTTGGATTGTGATTCTTAAACTCTGGACCGCCACAGATCTCCATCCACGTGTGCTCTTTGTATTCTGGTTCTAATTTCACTATTAGACTACTTGCGGAACCCACTATGTTTCCATCTGATTCTGCACAAAATTGACCCTCTGGGAAAACACGTATGTGGTTTTTAAGTGACTGAGGCTTCCAGATCATACCCTCTATTGCCATATGCGGAAAAGATGCTTTTTGTAACTCAACTATTTTAGGTATGTCCTCAAAAGACATATTTCGTATCTTTACCTGTATCTCATTTTCAGACATTAATAGTTGATGTCTTATGTCATATAAAATAGTAAAAAACAAGTATCTGTGGTTTTAATCTTCTGAATTTTGTAGCATTCTTTATAGTATGGAAAATAGCTCATTCTTCTATATGGCCTTTGATATTGATATGAGAATGTTTCTATATCTTGCTATAATAACAGCAGGAGTTTACCTTTTTCCAATAGACTGGCAATCTCCATATTATTATCAAATTATAGGTTTTGGTCTAATAGGTGTAGGTGCAGCTTTAGCATACCGCAAATCGAAAAAAAGTAACTAAGACGTTTTAAACTTTGACTGTACTTTAAGTTTCTTAGTTAGCTCGTTGAATATTTCATTATGGCTTACGTCTGTAAAGTTAACTGCGCCTGATTCTCGAACTACCTGCTTTTCAAACTTGTCCTTTATTGCAAATGTGACTGAAGAATAGTGTATTCTACCTTTGAGTTTCTCTTGTACTATTGTCTCAGTATCTGGGAATGTTGCAAAGTGAAAGGCTATGCCGTCAGACCAGAATATGGTAGGAATTCCACCACCGGCAGATCTCGCACTTGCAATTATCTGTGTAATCCATTCTTCGAATTTTAATTCCAAGACTTCATGTATGACTAGCTGTTTCCATGGCTCAAATATTATTTCCAAGTACTTTCAAAATTTGGAATGCATCGTTTTATTTAAAGGGGATATATCGATCTGTTGGACCGTTTCCAAAAAAGGCAGTCTTGAAAGATGGATTTAAATACTATATCCGTTTGTGGATAGCTAGGTAATTAAGATATGCAAGATTGGAGTCAAGCAGGCGTTTACATACCATTAGCAGTTGGATTAATTCCAGGATTCGTATACTGGTGTGTAATTACCGCAATGAAAAAACACAAGTAAATTACCACATTTATCTTCTTTTTGTTCTCTTCTAATCGTAGTTTTGTACAAGCTTCTAAACTACCTTGTATAGATTATGATATGCAGTACAAGATTAATCACTACTTGGAAGATTGAATTGTGAAATCGATAGTTTTGGCATTTGTATTTGCTATGATGCTACTGACAACAAATTTAGCATCTGCTCAAAACCTTCCTCCATCTACAAGTATCGATGTCAAAGTTCTTCCAGCATATAGCTACAAAGCAGATGATGGTACTACTGTAGTACTAGGAGAGGTTGAAAATGATATGGCCTCCCCAGTGAATAATGTATCAATTGGTGTCTCTTTTGAGGATGATAACAACAATGTGATAGAATACAAGACGGGAACCACACTTCTTCAAGTAATACCTGCTGGAGGGAAAGGACAATTCATGATATCTTCAAAAGCGGATTCTTCAATTACACAGGTGAGCGTAAAACTTGCTGGATTTAGATCGTCACCTGACAAGCCCCAAGTACTAAGCATCTCAAACGGAATAGTAAAGGTATCAGACGGTCTTCTTTTCTCTGTTAACATAAAAAACAATGGAGCTTTAACATCTGCCAATACAAAGCTGTATTTCATATCATATGACGCTTTTCAAAGAGTTGTAGGCATTGGAGTGTCTGAACCAATCAACATTGATTCCGGAAAACAAGCTCAAGTAAGTATATCTGATACATTAAATCCCAAAGCAAGATCCTATGCTGTAGTAGCAGAATCTGATTCTTATCAATCAAAAATTTCCGGGATTACAAATATTCAGATCACCTTACCAGTAATGGTAAGTAATACAGTTGCTACTGACGTTCAAGGTAACGCATATTCTTCAATACCTGTTGGTTCTCAAGTAAAGATAACAAGCAACATAAGATATGCAATAGGTAATTCTACACAACCATTTGTTTATTATGTTGAAGTAAAACAGTTTGGTGGACAGGTTGACTTTATAGGAAAATATGAAGGAGTATTTCTTGATACTAACGCACAAAGTGTTTCTGTAATATGGACACCTCAATCAAGTGGTTCTTATTATATAGAAACCTATGTGTGGACCCCAGATGATATACCTCTATCGTCTGCAGGAACAAGAATTAATCTAGCACTTGTACAATAGTTGATCACGTAATGTTATGACTAGATTCAAAACCGTAGCCCTAGGTGGTACATTTGACATACTTCATAGAGGCCATCTTGAATTATTAAAAAAAGGATTTTCAATTTCATCAATGGTAATAATTGGATTGACCAGTGACGAATTTGCAAGAAAAAAAGGAAAGGAACTTTTACACGATTATTCTCAACGAAAACAAACTTTGGAAGATATAATAAAAAAGAATTTTCCAGAAAGTAGTTATGAAATAAGTAAACTTGATAATGATTTTGGCCCTGCAGTATTCGAAAGCAAAGTGGAAGCTTTAGTGGTAAGTGAAGAAACAGCATTTAAGGGAAAAGAACTAAACCGCTTACGAAAAGAGAAAGGATCACTCCCAGTTGAAATAATCACAGTACCAATGATATTGGCAAAAGATGGTACTAGAATATCTACTACTAGGATAAAAAACTCTGAGATTGATTTGGATGGCAATATTCTCGAAGTTGACAAATAGATCCTCTATCTTTGAGTAATTTCCCTAAAGCCATAGAACAAGTTGTAAGTCATTGAAAGAAATCACTGATAGAATGCTAGGCAGAATGGCAGATGATATTGCTAATATTAAGGAAGGACTTGATCCTGAAAACATTGCCTTTTGGTACAAAAAAGTAATACGAGAAGCAAAAGAGATGGCACCACCGTGGTTAGTGGACAAAATAAATGTAAAACAGGATCCAATTTTATATCTCAAGTTTAATTTGGATATATCAAAAAGAGCAGTAAGATATCTTATGATGGCAATTGAAAGTAATTTAGATGATATGCCATATGCTACAAGGTTGTATTTTTTAAAAGTACAAGAAATCGTTAGCCATGAAATGGACAAGTCACTTATCTAGTTATTCTTTAGTGATTTCAACAACATTCTCTAATACTTTAGTACTGATTATTCTGTGATTGTTTTCTATTACTGATTGAATGAAATCTGCAAATGTCTCTGCTTGTGTCTTATCCCTGAAGAGGACGCTGTGTGCAGACTTGTCTTTTATTGTTATTATGATCTCGTTTTCGATAATTTCAAGAATTCCTGTTATGAAGGTTTCATTTTCATCTCTAACAAAGATTAAACTAGAAAGTTTCTCCGCTTCATAACTATCTTCACAGATTATCGTTTTTTTCATTGTTCTAATCAAAAAGAAATTTATCTATCTGCTCTTTTGCTTTTTCTCTACGTTTTTTGAATTCTACAATAAATGGTTTTGTAGAGTCCTTTAGGTTACACTTACATTCTCCACAGAGTAACTCGCCGCTTCTACATTTTCTTGCACGCTCATCTGATTCTTTCTCAGTATCAAAAAAGTATCTCAGATACCAAAAAACTGGACAAATGTTAAAATTGGCTCCAAGTTTTCGCTGTAGATCTACGGTTGGCTGTCCTCCAGTAAATGTATTTGAAATTTTTTTGTCTATTGCTTCTTCATCATCTGTTGTAAATATTGCAGTCTCAGGTATTGATGATGACATTTTACCTTGCATGCCAAGTCCTGGTAAAAATTTAGAATGAATTTGTGTTGGTTTGGGATATCCAATTTTTTCTGCAATATCTCTTGTCACTCTCCAATATGGATCTTGATCTATTGCAGCTGGAATCAATACTGGTGTTGGTTTGCTTTCTATTATGGAGGGAAGAAAACAAGGTGCTGCCTGAATTGGTGGAAATCCAATCATTCCTATGTTGGTAGAATTTTGGAATCCAAAAACTGCTTTTACAGTAGAATAAGTAATTCTCTTTGCTATCTCAAGTGATATTGGATAAATTCTCTTGATATCCTTTGTATCAATCAGTATCTTTGTTTTCTTTGGATCAAAACCGATTGCAATTATATCCAAAATGTTATCATTAGTGAATTTTGTAACATCCTCAAAGGTTTTTGAATCATTGTAGAGGAATTTTTCATCATCTGTAAGCTGAAAAATAAGATTAACATCGAATTTATCCTGTAAATATTTTGTAAAAATCCAAGGTAGAATATGTCCCATGTGGACTTGGCCTGAAGGGCCTCTTCCTGTATACAAATAGAACTTGTTGCCTTTTTCATATTCAGTTAATACCTTGTCAAAATCTCTATGGCTGAAAAAATATCCAAGCTTTAACATGGGATGAATTTCTCCAGTTATTTTTTCTACGCGTGATTGTAATTCAGGTGAAATTTTTTCTGTTCCAAACTTTTGAATGAGTTTATCATAATCAATTTCACCTTCTACGCTCCAAGGAGTTACAGTAAACTCTTCAGATGACATTCATGATTCAGTTAGGTTAAGGTTTAAAAAGTCTTTATGGCTGTTTGTCATAATGCCACAAGTTCTTCATCCAATTGAACAGCAAATTCTCAAATCTTTACTTGCGAAAGAAAACATGACTGTAGAGGAACTGGTAGAAAAAACAAAGTTATCAATAGATCAAGTAAGACGAGGTATTGAATGGCTAAAATTCAAAGAACTAGTTCACGTTAATGAATCGCAGAAAAATTTTGTTATATTAGGAAAAAGAGGACATGAAGCGTTTGAGAAAGGGCTACCAGAACGTAACCTGGTAAATTTTCTCAAATCCAAATTCGGTGCTTCTTGTGAGATGAATGAAGTAAAAGATGAATTCAAAAATGATTTTAGTCCTGCTATAGCAAATGCAAAGAAAAATAACTGGATAGAAATTCATGAAAACAGAATCCATCTCAAAGGATATCATGATACCACCCCAGAAGAAAAAGTCATTAAACAAATTGCAAAGAGTACATCACCAACATCTGTAGAAGAAATAAATGAAAAAGAAGCAATTGATTTACTAAAAAAAAGACCTGACTTTCTTTCATTTTCTTCATCAAAACAGATGACTATACTTCTTACTGAAAAAGGAGCAGAATCAGCAAAAAGTGTTTCTGAAAATGTATCTGATCCATACTCTAGAGCAATTGATGTTGAAGCTCCAGCACCTGTAGTTTTTGCCGCAAAATCTCATCCTTTACAAGATGTTATAGATGAAGTAAGAGAAATTTTTGTCAGTCTGGGATTTTCAGAGATCATAGGCAATAACGTACAATCATGCTTTTGGAATTTTGATGCTCTTTTCACACCCCAAGATCATCCTGCGCGAGAAATGCAAGATACATTTTACATAGAAAATGCCAAGGCTATGAAATTTGCAAAACCAGATCAGATAAGAAAAGTATCCGAAGCTCACAAAAAGGGCTGGAATTATCAGTGGCAAAGTGAAGAAGCAAGGAAAATGGTTCTAAGAACACATACCACAGCTATTACAATCAGGACTCTTGCAGACCATGATTATGATGAAGCCAGACTATTCTCAATTGGAAAGGTTTTCAGAAATGAAAAAGTAAGCTACAAACATCTTGCAGAATTTCATCAGGTTGAAGGGGTTGTTGTAGGAAAAAAAGTAACACTAAGAGACTTAATGGGCCTACAAACGGAATTTTATCACAAAATGGGAATTAAAAAAATCAAGTTTTGGCCCACATTTTTCCCGTACACCGAACCCTCTTTGCAATCAATGATATATAATGATAAACTTGCAAAATGGGTAGAACTATTTGGAATGGGAATTTTCCGACCTGAAGTCACAAAACCGCTTGGAATTAAAAATCCAGTTCTTGCTTGGGGTGGGGGAATAGAACGCATCGCAATGCTACGATTTGGCCTTGAGGATGTTCGTGAGCTTTATGAAAATAAATTTGGTTGGTTAAGGAGCGTACCGAAATGCCAGTAGTTACATTGTATTTTGATAGAATTCAAAAAATTCTAGGAAAGAAAATATCAAAAGAAAAGATTACTTCTACTCTACCCTTTATTGGATTAGATATTGAAGAAGAGGCGTCTGATCATATCAACGTTGAGTACAGTCCAAACAGACCTGACTATTCAACTGATTATGGTATAATTACAGGATTACAGGGTCTTTTGGGAATCAAACTCGGAATGCAACAATTACACATCAAAGTTGGCAAAGACATGATAAAAGCAGATTCTTCAGTCTCAAAAATACGGCCATATGTTACTGCAATTGAGGCAAAAAACGGCACATTAGATGACGAAAGTATAAGGCAAATCATCACAATGCAAGAAGATCTTCATAATGGAATAGGTAGACGTAGAAAGAAAGCATCCATTGGCATACATGATCTTGATAAAATCAAGTTTCCACTATATTACAAATCCATCGGTACGGATCATAGATTCATTCCTCTTGATTCTGATGTAGAAATGACTGTTACAGAAATCCTGGAAAAAACAGAAACAGGAATAAAATATGGAAATATCCTACACGGACAAAAAGTACCAGTAATCATGGATTCAACCGGTAAGACTATCTCTTTGCCACCGATAACTAATGCAAAATTTACTGAGATAAAGAGTACCACAAAAAATATTCTGGTTGAAGTTACTGCCACTGACAAAAATTCCGCAGAAGATATTCTTGCAGTAATTGCTAACACCTTGCAGACGGCTGGATTTCAGATCTATTCGGTTAGAATAAGTGGTGCAAATAACTCTACTCTAAAATTAAAACCAAGAGATCTACTGCTAGGATCTGAAATAGTTAACCAGACATTAGGACTTGAATTATCAAATTCAGTTATCATAAAATCATTGAGAAAAAGCAGACTTGATGCCAAGATGAAAGGTAGAAAGATTGTTTGTACAATACCACGATATAGGACTGATATCTTTGGTTCAATGGATCTAGTAGAAGAAGTTGCACTTGGTTATGGAATACAAAATCTTACTCCAACAATTCCAGAATCAGTTTCTGTTGGTGAAAGACACAATGTAACAAAAAAATTAGAAGCAATAAGGCTTCTTATGAATGGTCTTGGCTACACTGAAGTAATGAATTTCGAATTAATCAGCAAAGAGATCTTATACGAAAAAACTGGAAGAGACTATTCTAAAATGATTTCCGTATTGGACTCAAAAAGCCAAGAACATGCTATACTACGAGATATATTACTTTCTGGTTTGATGGATGTATTATCAAGAAATATACACGAATCATACCCTCAACGAATCTTCGAAATAGGCACTGTTTACGAAAAAGATCTGCCACTTAAAGAAGAAATTCATCTCTCTTGTGTAAGTGCTCATAATGGTGCTGGATTTACTGAGATTAAATCAGTTCTACAATCTCTTCTTAAAACTGGGTTTAATCTAGAATGTAAAACAATTGCAAGTAAAGATTCCATATTTGCTGATGGGAGGATTGCAAGCGTAGTTGTTAATGGAAAACAGGCAGGGATAGTAGGAGAGATCAATCCTGAGGTAATTGAGAACTTCAAACTAAGAATTCCAATTGCAGGGTTTGAATTAAACCTCACTGGATTAATATTTGACTAGATGATAATTATATCGCCCCAAATGCACGCAGACGGACTGTGATGATAAAATATGATTTTTGGTCCACCCAGCCGTGCGACATGGGCACCCCGGTATGAGAGCAAGATGAGGGTTTAGGCTAATATTCCAATGATTCTATGCGAGTCAGAACCGGGGAACATTTCACTTAATTTTTCTAAAAATACTTACAATGAATCAAATTTTTGGGATTTTATGTATAAAATCAACAGGAACTTGAATTATGAATATTTTTGATTCAAAAAGAAAGAACAGATCTATTGATATATTTGCATTGTATAGGTATTATATGGCAACAGCATATGTGCTGATAAATTGTGAATTAGGTTCAGAGGAATCAATAATTTCACAACTGAAAGCAATTAGTGGAGTGAAAGAAGTTCATGGTACCTTTGGCGCCTATGATATTTTAGCCAAGATAGAATCTCCAACAGTAGAAGCATTAAGAGAGATAATTACTTGGAAAATCCGTAAAATAGAGAAGATAAGATCTACTCTAACTCTGATGGGAATAGAAGGTCAAAGCTAAAATTCCCTGTGGTATAAACCACACATATTTTTCAAATACAACCCATGGGGTTTTATTTTTTATTTTGATGCAAAGACCTTTTAATTGTATGATGATTTCTGCAGCTAATGCTACTACATTTCATATTTCTAGTCAAAGAAGAGGAATTAGAACAAAGAAAATGGGAATTTAACTATGTGGAAAAAATGGCCAAGTTCTACCAATCTTGGATAAGAAAAACATTCTCAAAAGACATAGAAATTCAAGCAGATGAGATGATTGTTCATTCAGGCAGAAAATTTAGCATTATTGACGTGCCCACCATACTTGAAGATCACAGAAGTAGAGGGATAGACATTTTTCATTTCTATCTTACCTATTTTAGACCTATCTGGACTGATTGCACATGTGAGGGTTATTTTGCAGATAATTTTGCTATGGTAAAATGGGATAAAAGCCCGCAACTTGGCGACATTCAGTTTCTCATGGAAAAAAATTGTTCCAAGGTCTCACATGAACTTGCGCATGAGTTTCTAAGACAATCTGGATTTAAAAATTACAAAGAAGTAGTACATGATATATGGGACAAACATCTCTTTGCTTCTCTGCCTTTCGAATATTATGATGAAAATTATGAAAGAACTGATAATGATGGACTTTTTGCCACACTTGACACTTCAAGTATACGGTTATAGCAAAAATCACCATCTCTTTTAACTATGATTTTCAAAAACTCTGACAAATGTTAATCTGTAAAGGCGCATGTAAAACAAAATTTAGATCATCGCTTGGAATCTCGGTACATTACCTATGTGGACAAAAGTGATTAATGTTTATACTATGTACAAATAGGATGGAACAAAATGTCCATGTTGTAATGCCATACTTCATGTACGGCCCAGACATTCTAAAACTAAAAAATACTATCAGATAGACAAAACGAAATGGCTCTAAAAGACTATAAATGAGTAATGTCGAGACTTCTTATGCCAGAATTTATTTGTCCAGACTGTGGAACAAAACTCTTTCACGAAAATGAAACTACGCTAACTGTTGAAAAACAAGTACATACAAAATTCTGTCCTGCTAAGAAAAAACACTAGCACTTGGTAACAGAATAAATTCTATTTTCAAAACTTGCTGTCTTAAATTCTATCTTATTTTGAGGATCCTTCTTTCTGGATTTGCTTAGCTTTTCGAGGGTAACTAGTGCCTCTCCATCAAATCCAACTGATGAGCCAAAGATTCCTTCTGCAAGTTGATTGCCGTGTTCACCTTTTTTAATATCATCAACCATTTCATAGAATTTTACCGCTTCTCTTTTTGATATTGGCCCACCACTTGATTTGTTGATGCCAACAGCAATGTACATGCCGTTATTTTTAACGGCTATTGGTACCTTGTGACTTTTACCTGAAGCCCCAGGGATCTTTTCATTTAATAAAATCTCACACTTGTGGAACATACTTGAGATATATGCAAAAAATCTGTAATCTGCATAAACACCATTGGAATCCTCTTCACAATTGACAAAAACTTTGTGGAGTATTTCTAGAGCCTCATCATTCATGCTCTGTAGCCTTTCTTCAATTCTGCCCTTTTTTACCAGATCAGATTTGCAATCTGTTGCAATCTTTTCTAATATGAAAGGAGGCAGATTGTAGTTTTTCAGAGTAGAAACAAACGTTCCTGTTTTTGAAGCACCAAAGGTTGGAAAATTACCACGACTCATGAAACATAACCTCTATTTTTTAAATTACTAAAATGAACCCCCATTTTGCTCTTCACTTTCTAAGTCGCTTTTTCCTTATAACTGTTCGCTAGAACCTCGATCAAAAAATGGTGGGGCCGACCGGAGTTGAACCGGCGACACACGGGTCACTACAGCTCCAAACTGTACATCATCCTTACGTCAGTGAAGCTTGTGAAACCACTGGAGCCCTTAGCGGTGATCATGTGATCTATCCTGTCGCCATGCCTGGCTAGGCTACGACCCCACGTAATGGACATAAATGCACTTGAATTTTAATTTACTTAGATCCTGAAGCTTTATTGATGACAATCTGATATCATGAAACAATGTCGAAAAATCAGAAAGAATGTCGTGTTGTACTGAATTTAAATCCATTAGCATCTCATGTTACAAAAGTGAAATAATGTGGTACGACCTTTAATCATAATTCTAGGTGCAATTCCTGTTTTGGCAGCAATTTTCATAGTTGTTCCAACACTTACACGTCCAACTGTTCCAACAGTTGCGGTTACACCTGATGATGTCATATCGATAGAATATAGTAAACAACATCTCAAGAAAATATCATTTGGTCTGACACAAAGTATTGGATCTGATACAAGTGAAGTTTTAACTATTAACAATGATGGTAAATCTACTTACAGTTTGACTAAAGATGGCTATTCAGAACCTGACAAAAAATATCAACTCTCAAAAGATGAAGTCACAAAATTAACTGCGTTCATAAAAGAGACTGGGTTTATGGAAATTCCACAAACATCATTTCAGGTAAAAAATGACCTCAATGAATATGAGAAGTATAAACTTGACGTAACATTAAATGGAAAATCAACTAGTATACAGTGGTCAGATCCAAATTCTACTCAAGAATTTGTTCCTCCGTTAATAATACACATGCAAAACAACTTGGATGATATTATCACAGAAATAATAAAATAAATAGAGTCGGAAGCGTTCAGAACTTATGATACCGCTCGCTGGAGATTTGAATGATGCTAAAGGCATAATAAAAGAGAACATAGGTTCCTTTGGAACAAAACGTGGTACATCTACTCTAAAGCGAGGTTTTGCTCATATGTTAAAAAATGGAGTTGTAATGGATGTAACTACTGTAGAACAAGCCCAAATTGCTGAGGATGCAGGTTCAGTTGCAGTGATGGTTCTAGACAAACTCCCATCTGATGTTAGAAAGGCAGGAGGAGTAGCTAGAACTGCAAGCATTAGAATAATTCAAGAAATAATGGATTCTGTTACAATTCCTGTTATGGCAAAATGTAGAATTGGTCATGTCTACGAAGCAATGGTTTTACAAGAAACAAATGTTGACATGATTGATGAATCTGAAGTTTTAACTCCTGCAGATGAAACTAGACATGTTTGGAAATGGGATTTTACTACTCCATTTGTAAATGGGGCAAGAAATCTTGGTGAGGCTTTGAGAAGAATCGAAGAAGGCGCAGCAATGATAAGAACTAAAGGTGAACCTGGTACTGGAAATGTTGCAGAAGCGGTAATTCATATTAAAAATGTAAACAATGAACTACGTCGCATAAAATCAATTTATGATGATGGTGATCATCAGGATCTAATTTCAATTGCAAGAGACCTTAAAGTTTCTTATACATTAGTAGAACAAACAGCAAGCTTAGGTAGATTGCCTGTTGTCAATTTTGCTGCAGGTGGTATATCCACTCCAGCTGATGCTGCATATCTAATGAAATTAGGATGTGATGGAATCTTTGTTGGTTCTGGGATATTCAAATCTGATGATGCAAAAGAACGTGCTCAAGCAATAGTTCTAGCTACTACTTTCTGGGAGGATCCAAACAAAGTAAAAGAAGCACAAAAAATGATTGATGAGAGACAATCCATGTTGGGACTTGACACTAAAAATCTGGAACTTAGAATGCAGGAACGAGGAAGTACAGCATGAATGGCGTTAATATTGGTGTGCTAGCAGTACAAGGCGATGTTGCAGAGAATGTTTTAGCAACACAAATGGCTCTTGAAGATCTGGGAATAATAGGGACAGTAAATGAAGTAAAAACACCAGAACAAATCTCTGATATTGATGGTCTAATAATTCCTGGGGGTGAAAGTACTGTAATAGGTACACTTTCTATGGTTAATGGTGCACTCAAAAAAATAAAAGAAAAAATTGCAAATGGGATGCCTGTATTTGGTATCTGTGCAGGAATGATTTTGTTATCTAAAAAGGCTAAGGACAGGGTAGTGGGTGAAATGGATCAACCACTTCTTGATTTTCTTGATGTAAAAATAGAACGAAATGCATTTGGAAGGCAGCAAGATTCATTTGAATCGGAAATTTCGCTGGAAAAAATAGGTATTTCCAAGTTTCCGGGTGTATTCATAAGAGCCCCATCAATAATAGAATCTGGAAAGAACGTGGAAGTTCTATCTAAATTCAATGAAAAAATTGTAGCAGTAAAACAAGGTAATATAGTAGGAACATCGTTTCACCCAGAATTAACAGGAGACCTTTCTCTACACAAATATTTTGTAAATCTTGTTAAAACAAAACACTAGATTTTTTATATTATCTTCTAGAAAATACCGTTTATATTAAATTTAGATTAACATTCTATTGTTGCAGTAATGGAAATTGAGACAACTCCTGAGCTAGTATCCAAGGTTTACAATAAAATTGAAGAAAATATTGCTAAATACCGTAAAGTCGTTAATAGACCACTTACCCTAACTGAAAAGATCCTAATTGGTCATCTTGATGATATAGAAAGTGCAAAAGATCTAGTGCCAGGTAAAAGCTATTCATTTTTTCTACCTGATAGGGTTGCACTCCAAGATGTTACTGGACAAATGGTAATTTTACAATTTATGCAATCTGGCCTTAAACAAGCCAAACTTCCAACAACTGTTCATTGCGATCACCTAATTCGTGCTAAAGTGAGTGGTGATGTGGACATCAAAGTTGCACTAGATGAGAATAGTGAAGTCTACAAATTTCTTGAATCATCTTCAAGAAAATACGGATTAGGATTTTGGAAACCAGGAGCAGGAATCATTCATCAAGTTGTACTGGAAAATTATGCATTTCCTGGTGGATTGATGATTGGGACTGATTCTCACACACCCAACGCAGGTGGTTTGGGTATGCTAGCTATTGGTGTAGGAGGACTTGATGCGGCTGAGGTCATGGCCGGATTTCCATGGGAACTTTTGTATCCGAAAAGAATTGGTATACACCTAACAGGCGAACTAAACGGATGGGTAGCACCAAAGGATGTAATATTGTATGTAACATGGAAACTTACAGTATCGGGTGGAACAAATGCAATTGTAGAATATTTCGGACCTGGTACAAGATCAATTAGTTGTACTGGTAAGGCTACTATAACAAATATGGGTGCAGAGATTGGTGCAACATGCTCTGTATTTCCATATGATGATAAAATGGAAGTCTATCTTAAGACTACTAATCGTGGACAAATCGCTGATCTTGCAAACAAATACAAAGACATACTTGTTGCAGATCCTGAAGTTGAACAAAACCCAGAAAAATATTTTGATAAAGTAATAGAAATTGATCTATCAAAACTTGAGCCATATATTGCAGGACCTCATACTCCTGATCTGGCTAGGCCGATTTCTCAGCTCGCTGAAGATGTAATCAAGAATAACTATCTTGATACCATATCTGTAGCTCTTATTGGAAGTTGTACTAATTCTTCCTATGAAGATATGACACGGGCTGCATCTGTTGCAGAACAAGCAAAATCTCATGGAATTAATGTAAAGGTTCCACTTTTGGTGACTCCTGGTTCTGAGCAAATCAGAGCTACGATAGAACGAGATGGCCAGATGCAGACTCTAAATGAAATTGGTGCAACCGTACTTGCAAATGCATGTGGTCCATGCATTGGACAATGGAGCAGACCTGAGATAAAGCCAGGAGAACCAAACACAATAGTTACCTCCTTTAACAGAAATTTTCCTGGGCGAAATGATGGTAGAAGGGAGACAATGGCTTTTATGGGAAGTCCAGAGTTAATTGTTGCGCTCGCACTTGGTGGACGATTATCATTTAACCCCCTCAAAGATACTTTGAAGGGATCTGATGGAAAAGAATTCAAACTAGATCCACCTAGAAAGGCTCCAGAGGTTCCATCCAAGGGATTTTTAAACATAAAAGAAATCTATGTTCCACCATCGACAAATCCCGATGAGATTGAGGTTGTAATTAATCCATCAAGCGGAAGATTGCAAAAACTAGAACCATTTCCAAAGTGGGATGGAAAAGATTTCATTGAATTACCAGTATTACTAAAAGCTAAAGGTAAGTGTACGACAGATCATATCTCTCCAGCAGGTGCATGGTTATCATTACGTGGGCATCTTGATAAGATCAGCGATAACATCTTTCTTGGTGCAGTTAATGCATTTACAAACGATGTTGGAAAGGGAAAAAATCAATTGACCGGAAACACAGAATCATTTCCAGTTATTGCAAGACAATACAAAGAAAAAGGTCTAAAGTGGATTGTAATAGGTGATAACAACTACGGAGAGGGGAGCAGTAGAGAACATGCTGCCATGTCTCCAAGATATCTTGGATGTGGTGCAGTTATAGCAAAAAGTTTTGCACGTATACATGAAACAAATCTAAAGAAACAAGGAATTCTTGCACTTACATTTACTAATCCAGAAGACTACGACAAAGTTCAGGAGACCGATAGAATCAGCATCTTGGATTTATCGCATATGCAATCTGGCAAGAATCTTAAATGTGTACTAGATCACAAAGACGGTACCAAAGATGAGATTGTTCTCAAACATTCGTATAATGAATCTCAGATAAAATGGTTCAAGGCAGGCTCTGCTCTAAATATATTGCGTGAGAGATAAAGATAAGAACTATTAGTTTGAGTGACGTTTCTTTCTACAGTCTTGAGTCATACCTTTGATGCAAATGAGCTTTACAATAGGGTAGTTCATTATTATATTGACAAAAAGGGATATCCAAAGGAGCAAGCAAATCAGATAGCCCGTAAAGTTGTAGAAAGAGAAAAGACTAGACGCAAGTGTAAGAATGTAATTTGTGGTCATGATATGGATGACCATATAAGAAGCAATGAAACTTGTCTTGTTCTAGACTGCGATTGTAGGAAATTTGTTAGCTAGCTACTTGCAAGAGTATCTTTCCAAACTGGTTACTCTTTTCCATCTTTTCATGTGCAGCTCTTGCATCCTTTAATTCAAAGATACTGTCAATTACAGGCTTTATTTTTTTTAATTTCATAAATCTATGTAATGATGTAAGTTGTGTCTTTGATCCAAGATATGCGCCAATTATCTGAGCTTCCTTACTGTAAAATGATCTAATGTTTACCATTGCTTCTCCTCCAGTTGTAGTACCACATGCAATCATTTTTCCCTTTACTTTGAGAACTTCAAGGCTTATAGGCCATGTCTTTGCACCAACATGATCAATTACTACATCTACTCCTGTCTGGTTTGTAATTTTCAGAACCTCTGCCGTAACGTCTTGAGTGTTCCTATCTATAACAAAATCCGCGCCTATTTTTTTTGCAAATTGTATCTTATTCTTGTCGGATGCAATTGTTATTACCTTCAAGCCTTTTGCTTTTGCAAGCAAAATTGCAGCAGAACCCACTCCGCTATTTGCACCCCAGATTAGAATTATATCGTCTTTTTTACATCTTGATTTTTCTATCATATTCCAAGATGTAAGATAGGAGATATTGATTGAGGCAGCCTCTTGATCTGAGAAATAATTTGGCTTTTTTATGATGTTCTTCTTTGGAACTGAAATAATCTCTGCATAACCACCTTTGTATCTTCCAAATCCTCCAATGATTCCAAAAGATACTCTCGGAATATTGCTATCAAAAGCTGGATAAATAACCACTTTGTCTCCTCTCTTGAAGGTTCCAAATCCCTCTAGTAAAGTTCCACTTATATCACAACCCAAAATGTGTGGAAATGATACCGTTTTGCCAGCAATTCCGTTTCTTACCCATATGTCAAGATGGTTTACCGCACAATAATTTACCTTAACTAGAACATCTCCTTTCTCAGGAACCGGATCTGGAATTTCTTCATATGATAAGACCTCAGGTCCTCCATGTTTTCGTATAACTACTGACTTCAACTATCAGTAGAGAGACAAAATTGTTATTTAAATAACGTATCTAATTTTTGATAGTTGCATATATTGTGATACTCAAAATGTACTGCCTAGACTATGTTATGCATTGCCTTGAGATCTCTTGTAAATGGTTCCAAGTTTTGAGGAATTACAATCTCTATTGTATCTTTTAATGACAAATTCATACTTTTTTTCTTGTTCCATATCTCAGAGTTAAATTCAGTAATTTCTTTGGTGTATTTTGTCCAGTCTTCATGCCCTTCCGACTCTACAAATTTTTCATGATGTATTGAATTTTGAGAATAAAGATTCTGCCAAAGATAATCTGTGATAAATGGAATAATTGGTGCAAGCAATATCAAAACTGATGACAACACTTTGTGTAGTGTAAAGATTGCACCATCTCGCTCTTCATCGGTAAAACCAGAACTATATGCCCTCCCCTTTACCATCTCGATATAATGAGCTGCAAACAAATTCCATGTAAACTCTCTTAGGGCAGTAGATGGAATAAAGAAATTGTATTCAATGTAACCTCTCCTGCATTCTTCAATTACCTTGTCAAGTTCAGATAGTATCCATTTGTCAGAGGGGCTTAGCTTTCCAGTTTTTATTATTGGAAATCCTGACAAAAATCTTGAAACGTTCCATAGCTTACTTAGAAATTTCTTGGTACTCTCTATTTTTTGTTCCGAGCATCTAAAATCATAACCTAGATTTATCTCACTTGCGCTCCAAAATCGAAAAGTGTCTGCACCAAACTTTTGTATAATTGGTAATGGATCAATTACATTTCCTTTACTTTTACTCATCTTTGCACCATGTTCATCCACCCCATATCCCATAATCCAAGCGTCAGTCCAGGGAATCTTACCTGTTAGTTGTTCACAACGTAATATAGTATAGTAAAGCCATGTACGTACAATATCCTTTGATTGCGGTCGTATGGTAGTAGGATATGTTTTACTGAAAAAATGTTCATCCTGTCCATATCTTGTGATATAAAGTGGAGACACACTAGAGTCCATCCACGTATCAAACGTACGTTGTTCCCCTACAAATTCAGTAGAATCACATTTGGTACACTTTGTTATTGGACTGGGGTCTTTCCATGGTCTGTAGTATTTTCCGGCTTCCGGCACATGAGGTTCATTGCATTTCTTGCAATACCAGATAGGTATCTCGGTACCATAGAACCTTCTTCTTGAAATTGGCCAGTCAATTGAGATTGACTCAAGCCAATTCATCAAGATCTGCTTGTGCATTGGAGGATGGAAATTAATTTTTGCTCCAAGATCCTTTATTTTATTGACTGAATCTTTCTGTTTTAGATAATATTCTTCCATGGAAATAATTTCAATCGCAGTCTTACTTCTTTCTGATATGGGTGTTCTATGATTAATATTTTCTATCTTTTCAATAAAACCCTGATTTTGCAGATCTTCGATTATTTTTTCTCTTGCCTGTTTTACTTTGAGACCTGCATATGATCCTGCTACCTCTTTCATTCTTCCATTCGTTCCAATCGCTGAAATTTCTTCTAGATTGAGATCTCTGAACAGTGAAACATCATTTTGATCACCATAGCTACAAACCATTACAGCACCAGAACCAAATTCTTTTTCCACAGATGGGTGAGTCCTTATCTCCACCTCTCTATTTACCAACGGAATGACTGCTTTTTTTCCTATCACATCTGTATACCTTTCATCTTCAGGATTCACAATCACAGTCTGACATGCACATAGTAATTCAGGTCTGGTACTTGCAATGATTATGATCTTTTCAGGATCTTTTATTTTGAATTTCATGTGTACTAATTTTGTAGGAATCTCTTCATAGATTATCTCTGCATCTGCTATCGTGGTACCTGTTACCCAGTCATAGTTGTTGGGTCTGTTTGCAAGATAGATCTGACCTTTTTTCCACATATCAATAAACGTAGACTGGGTCAGAGTGCGATATTTCTCAGAGTCTGTTCTATAATATTCTGTAAAATTCCCACTCAGTCCTAGACTTTTCATAATCTGTATCATTTCGGCTTCTAGGTCATCTAGTGCAGTAGCACAAAGCTTGAGAAACTCTCCTCTGTCTGTCTCATGCATCCTGATTCCATGTTTTTTCTCAGTATACATCTCAACAGGAAGGCCATTTCTATCAATTCCTATGGGGAATAGTACATTTTTTCCAAACATTCTCGCAGTTCTCGCAATCATGTCTATTTGAGCATAGTGAGATGCCGCACCAATGTGCCACGGTCTTCCAGATGGATAAGGTGGTGGGGTATCAATTACAAAGATGTCGCCCTCTGGCTTGAAATCATAAATGTGTGTGTCCTCCCACTGTTTCAGAATCTGTTTTTCAATCTCAGGATTCCAAGCTGTTTCCTTAATCTTGGGTTCCATATCTTATTGTTTTGATATTTGTGAAATTATATGTGCGCCTTTGTTATAACCTTCATAAATGTAAACGCCAACAGCTTCTATATTTTTTGGCATTTTTGGTACCAATAGTTTTATTATTTCAGTTGACAGGTTTTCTACAGTAGCTTCTCCTTCTAACAAATATGTTGTATGTTTTGGAACCTGAAGATCAAATTTTCCTTTGGGTCCATCAAATGTTATTCTGAAATGTATTCCATCATCATTAACAAGATATCTTTTATTTATGAAAAATTTATGATCCAAAATGGACATCACCTCTTTTATGATCTTTTTTGCTTCGCCAAAATCAACTAACAGATTGTTTTTCATTTCTCCTACTAATTCAACCATGACAGAAGATGTATGACCGTGAAGTATGGAGCATTTTTCTACTAACGGAAGTATGTGTGCATAATCAAAAGCAAAAGAAGGATCTTCTATGAATATTGAGCCTGTTTGAACTTCTTTTGTCTTGTATAGAACTATATCCTCAAGTTCTTTTATCTGAGCTGCGAATTTTGGGTGACCTATTGCAATTATCTTCGAGTCTGACAAACTGTTTTTCATCTCTTTATATTTCTCAATATCTGTTTCATTATCTATTACTTCAATGAGACCTTTATCCGTTTTAAAATCAACATTGATGTTCTTTCCGTTTACTGTTATAGTATGATTGTACTCATAATCAATTTGTAGAAAAGAAAGCATTTGAGCAATAGATAACTCTGTTCTACTTTTTAACAAGTTTCCTTTACTGTCTATGTATCTAAAATCTGAATCTAAAATTGCAGAACCAGTTGCCATTTGAAAAATTTTGGATATTCCGTATATAAATTCTGTATAGGTTCCTTTTTAGTTTATTTTTCTAGCAAATTGAAAATCCTGGCTAAATTGATATCATTCTGAGTTATTCCCCCCGCGTCATGGGTTACCAAATCTATGCTTATCTTGTTGTACACGTTAAACCATTCTGGATGATGATTCATCTTTTCTATGTGAATAGATGCTCTACACATAAAACCAAAGGCTTCCACATAATCTTTGAATGCGAAATCTTTGTGAAGTTTCCCATTAATTATGTTCCAACCTTGTAAAGATGAAATCTCCTTTTTGATTTGTTCTTTGGATAATCTTTCCAATCTCATGTTTAGTTTTAAGGAATCCTATATTTAACTCTCAAATTGATCTAGTAATACTTGACACAAACCTCACAACTATCAAAATTGGAACACGAACTTTATGAATGTATGATCCAGTCAGTATCTGAAATCAACATTTCAGAAAAAATTGGTATTGCTTTTTCTGGTGGTGTAGATAGTTCTCTTCTTGCAAAAATTGTAAATGACTTGGGATACAAAACTACGCTTTTGACCATGGGATTCAAAAACTCGCATGATGTTAATTTCTCCAAAAAAATATCAAAATCTCTAGATTTAGAACATAAAACTTTACTTATAGGAGAAAAAACATTTCCACAAATCATAGAAAAAATCCATGATACAATAAAAACAGATAATCTGTCTTGGAATGAAAATTGTATCGCATTTTATTATATCGCAAAACTAGCAAAAAAACATGGTATAAGATTGGTTCTTACTGCTAATGGTATAGATGAATTATTCTGTGGCTATAATGCATATAGAGAGGCTATATCACAAAGTGAGCAAATTGTTAAAAAAATGATGGAGGCAAAACTGGAAAATGAAATTAGCATGATGAAGGCCGTAAATCTTATTGCTTCGGAATTTGAAGTTAGTATAACACAGCCATTTCTAACTGAAAAATTTATTCAATTTGCAAAAAAAATCCCAATAGATGAAAAAATAAAAGATGCTAATGACATGATAAGAAAGCACATAGTGCGTAAAATCGCACTAGCCATAGGTATTCCACATGAAGCAGCATTACAACGTAAGAAAGCTATGCAATACGGTTCATCAATTCACAAGAATCTAATAAAAATTAGAAAAATTTAGAACAAGTTTTTCTAACCTTGCTGGATACATTTCCTATGATATTGGATGATGCTCCTAGATGATTCTCCGCTACAAAGATTTGTTCTATCTCTTCTTGTGTTAAGTGCGATGCTATGGCAGAATCATTTTTGACCGCATCCCGGAAATCAGTTCCTTCCTCTGAGGATGCAAATGCTACTCGCTGTATGTCTCTATACGCTTCAAATCTTGGAACTCCCTTTTTGATAAGTTCATCAAGCACAAATTCTGCAAAGATTTGACCATGTGTTAATTCCAGATTTTGCTGTATTTTATTTTCGTTAACGTACAAATCGCGTAGAATACGCGTCATGGTTTCAACCATATCATCTAATAGAATAGAACTAGTTGGAAGTATGAACCTCTCATTTGCAGAATTAGATAGATCTCGTTCATGCCAGAGGGGTATGTTCTCAAATGCTACTGAAATCTGACTCCTCAATAATTTTGATAAGGAGGTTATTCGTTCACTTTTCACAGGATTTCTCTTTACTGGAACTGCACTACTACCCATCTGTCCTTTTTTGAAAGGTTCTGCGACCTCGCCTATTTCTGTTCTCTGCAGGTTACGAATTTCTACTGCAATTTTCTCAAGTGTTGATCCTATCAACGCAATTAAAAATACATATTCTGCATATCTTTCACGAGGAACTACTTGTGTCGTTACATCGGCAGGGTATAATTCAAGTTTCTTCGCAACTCTTTTCTGAACTTCTAGCGCCTTTGATCCCATAAGTGAACCTGTTCCTACAACTCCCAAAGTCTTGCAAATTAGACCTCGTTTCTTGAACTCTTCTATTCTCTCTATGTGTTTTGACATCTCAAGTGCCCAATTAGCAAACTTCAAACCAAATGATATGATGCTTGCATGCTGACCATGCGTTCTACCTACAGCTGGAATATCTTTGAATTTAATGGATAATTCTGATAAAATGATAGCAAGCTTAGCTACTTTGGGTTCAATTATACGAAGAGCATCACGAAACTGCAATGAATTACTAGTATCCACTAAATCATTACTTGTTAAGCCATAATGTATCCAAGGCTTTGAAGATGCTTTACAAATTTCACTTAATGCTTCCACTAGAGCTGCTGTGTCATGATCGCTTTTTGCTTCTAATTGTTTTACCCTCTTTACTGTTATCTTGCCTGATTTGGCCATCTTAGAAATATTTGCAGCTGCATCCTTTGGGATCATTTTTATTTCTGCTTGGGACTGTGCTACTGCAGCCTCTATTGATAATTGATAAGTTATTTTCATCTGATCATCAAAAATTTCCTTCATTTCTATAGTTCCATAACGACCAGCGTCAATAGGAAGAATAGGCATGTTTGTGTTGAGATAATCTCTCAAAATAAATCTACTTGGTCTAAACATAGCATCTCATCAATCATTTTTTATATAATGCGCAGAAACTAGACATTATGGAAGATGGTATGAAAACCATAAAGAAAGCCAATCCAGAAAAAGACGACTTGTCTAATGTGTTCAAAAAATCACCCACTCTTGATGGTAAAGGATTGCATGACTTGTATAGGCATGCTACTAAATTGATTAAATGACTCTAAGCCACAAATTAGTCATGATTTAAATTGTGTCGGGATATCTTTTTTCGCAGAAAGAAATGTCTGCACTAAATCCAAAAAAAATTGGCGAAATGGAGTATCGTATTGAGATAGATCCATCAAAAGGGATGAAAGTACCAGTTACAATTTACGCTGACCAGGGATTATTACAAAAAATGTTAACCGATAGAACCATCCAACAAGCTGTAAATGTATCAACATTACCAGGTGTTCTAAAACATGTAGTAGTTTTACCTGATGGACATGAAGGATATGGTTTTCCAGTTGGAGGAGTAGCAGCTATGGACGCTGAAGATGGAATGATAAGTCCGGGGGGTGTCGGTTACGATATTAATTGTGGTGTAAGACTCATTAAAACAAATCTGAATGAAAAAGATGTAAGGCCAAGGCTCAAAGATCTTATAAGTGAATTATTCAAATCAATTCCATCTGGAGTTGGTTCAAAGGGTGCAGTAAAGTTATCTTCATCTGATTTAGATGAAGTGTTAGTTAGAGGAGTACAATGGGCAGTAGATCATGGATATGGTACAAAAGAAGATGCAGATGTATGTGAAGAAAATGGTCAGATAAAAAATGCAGATCCTAGTAAAGTATCTCCAACTGCACGAAAAAGAGGTTCTCCACAACTAGGAAGTTTAGGTTCGGGAAACCATTTTTTAGAAGTTCAACGAGTAGCTGAGATTCACGATAAAGAGGCAGCTAAGAGAATGGGTATACTAAATGAAGATCAGATTACTATACTGATTCATTGCGGTTCTCGTGGATTTGGGCATCAAGTTTGTAGTGATTATCTTAGAGTCTCAGAACATGTATTACAAAAATACAAGATTAATTTGGTAGATAGGGAACTAGCATGTGTTCCAAATTCTTCAGAAGAAGGAGAGTCATATAGAAAAGCAATGTTTGCAGCTCTTAACTTTGCTTGGAGTAATAGACAAATGATTACTCATTGGGCAAGAAAAGCATTTGAAAGAGTTTTCAAACAATCTGAATCAGATCTTGATATGAAACTTATCTATGACGTCGCTCATAATATTGCAAAAGTGGAAAAACACAAAATTGATGGAGAATTAAAATCAGTTGTGGTTCATAGGAAAGGTGCAACAAGAGCATTTCCAAAAGGAAGAGAGGAAATTCCACAGAAATATCGTGACCTTGGTCAACCTGTCTTTATACCTGGTTCAATGGGAACTGGAAGCTGGATTCTTTTAGGCAAACCCAACTCTATGGATCTTAGCTTTGGTTCCACTGCACACGGAGCAGGTAGAACTATGTCAAGATCAGCAGCAAGACGTAGTTTTACAGAAAATCAGGTTCAAAAATCTCTCGGAGATAGAGGGATATTCATCAAAGCTCTTACAAGAGAAGGTGTGGTAGAAGAAACTCCTGAAGCTTACAAGGATGTTGATGCTGTGGCAAATGTGTCGCATGAACTAGGAATTGCAACCAAAGTAGCTAAACTTGTTCCAATCGGTGTAATCAAAGGATGAGCGAAGAAGATAAAGAACTTGAACTATTAAAGGCAAAAAGATTACTTGAGATGCAAAAAAATATCTCTAATAGACAAAAACACGAAGAACTAAAATCCATGGAATCAAAGCCAGTCCAAATTTCTCCACGAGATATTGTTATAAAACAACTCGGATATCGCGGATTAGAAGTTCTTGAAAATGCAGAGGCGCAATTTCCAGAAGAGACCAAATTAGTAATAGCAAAACTTGCTGAACTTATTCGATCTGGTGAAGTAACTGAAATAATAGATGGTGGAAAACTTTTAACATTATTTAGATCAATTGGAATCAGAGTACGCGTTCAAACTACCATACATATAGAAGAAGATGGAAAGATAGTGTCCTGGTCAGATAAGCTAAAAGGGACAAAACCTGACAATAATCAAACTACAGAAAATATATAGCAAGTATATTAGGCAGAGAAAATAATTTTTGGAAGAGGTAATATGTACACCTTTAATTTTGGAGTTAGTAGGAATGAATGGTAGACCAACAATTCTTGAAATTGCCACTACTAAGTACGACATTGACAGAGATCTGGTGGAACATGCAATGATTTCCTTGCAAGCAGTTTGCAGTATCAATGATGGTTTTCTTATTAGTAATCCGTTGGAAAGATTTGGATGGGCATTTTTCAAAGTTTTGATAAAAGAAGAATTACTCTCTGAAATGCAACTAAAATTAGCTGAACAAATTACTCGTTCAAAAGGCAAGAAAATAGAAGAAAAATTTGTAAATTTTATGATAAATCTCTTTGAAAAGGAAAATGCAAAAGTAAAAGTAAAACTTGTAGAAGACTAGACTCTTCTTCCTCTTTTACCACCTTTCTTTCTTGTGGTATCATGAGGAATTGGTGTTACGTCATCAATTCTTCCAATTTTAAAACCGCCTCTTGCAAGAGCTCTGATTGCAGCCTGTGCTCCTGGTCCTGGTACTCTTGAGCCAACTCCACCCACTGCTCTTACTCTAATGTGCAAGCCTGTGAAACCTTTGTCATGTGCTGCCTCTACTACTGCCGCAGTAGATTTCATGGCTGCATATGGCGATGATTCGTATCTGTCTGCGTTCACATGTCTTCCTCCTGAGCTAATAGATACTGTTTCTGCACCAGAAAGGTCTGTAATGTGAACTATGGTATTGTTATAACTGCTGTAGATATGTGCAATACCCCATTTCTCCTTGGTTTCTTGTTCAGACAACATTTCAAGACTCTGTAACGGGTTTAAAAAACATTAGGATCTAAGATGAATCCATCCACATCTCTTTATGGTCTTGAACCTACCATCTTTGTAAAAAACAACACCTTTTCCCTTTGTAACATGTCCTATCTCAAATATTGGTACATTGAGCTTTCTTGCTAGTCTTATAACCTTTTGAAGGTTTTTTGGTGATACTGTTGCTACAATCTCAAATTCTTCACCTCCACAAAAAACCATGTCAAACAAATCTATTTTGTTTAGTCTTGTAAATTCTGTTACATCCAAATTTGTTGGTAATCTCTTTACGACAAATTTTTTTCCACTCTGTTTACTCATATCATTTAAGGTAATTGAAAGTCCATCGCTTGAATCCATTGATGATGAAAAATATCTTGCAGCCAACAATCCAAATGCAAATCTAGGTGTAGGATTCATTACATTTTCTTTACATTTTTTTAAAAATTCTGACCTGCCTTTATATCCATGTAATACTACGCCTAGGCCTGCAGAGGAATACCCAAAGGGTCCAGATGTTATGACTATGTCGCCTATTTTTGAACCACCCCTGCTTGGAAACTTGTCGGCAGTGCCAAACATAGATACTCCTATGACCAACTCCTTGCCGGAATTTACATCCCCTCCTATGATTCTTATTCCAAACTCCTCTGATGCCCTTGCAAATCCTTTGGCTAGATCTTGAACCGTTTTTTTTGTAACAATAGGTAATGCTAATGAAATTGTAGCATATTTTGGCCTAATTCCCTTGCAAACAAAATCGCTCACACAAGATACCATGCTCTTTCTTGCAATCTGCCATACTTTCATTCCTGGCAAAACATCGGTACTTTGAACTAGCATGTCAGATTTTATAATAAATTTTGTGTCTGAAATTTCAACTATTTCTACATCTTCAGGAGAAAATTTAGATTTTCGTCCAAACTTACTCTGAAATATCTTAATTATTTCTAATTCGTCTGGCTTCTTCATAGCTTTGTTTTACCAATTTCGATATTTGTTTTTCAATAAATTGTGCCTTGAATAAATCGTTTGATTCTGATGAAACTCGTATAATATGTTCTGTATTTGACTGTCTTACAAGCACCCAACTATCTTCATCTATAATTGATTTTATTCCGTCTATGGTTATTATTTCACTGAACTGACTTTTCATTTTGTTTTGTAATATTCTTAATGTTTTTTGATGGAATTTGGAATCAACATTTATTTTTGATCTTATCTGATGATATCCTTCCATGAATTGAGTAATCTCCTTAAATTGTCCAGTACCTATCATGGTTGTAATCAAACCGCTTGTAAGAAGCCCATCTCTACACATATTAAATTCTGGAAGTATGAATCCTGCACTACTTCCTTCTCCACCAGCTTGAGAATTAGTTTTAATCATTAAATCCACAACGTTGGCTTCTCCCACCTTTGATCTTTTAACTATGCCACCCTCGTTTTTGATATGTTTTTCAATAGCTACACTAGTGTCTATGCTAAGTACAAATTTCTTGTATCCTTTTTCAATTGCACTTGCAACACCTAGCCCTAGAGTAGTATCAGGGGATTGTATCTTTCCATCTTTTACAACAACTAGTCTGTCCCCATCTAAATCAAAAGCAAAACCAATCTGTGATCTTCTTGATACTGTAACTAAATTTTTTAATGGATCATTTGTTGGATCTGGTCCACGTGATGATTTACCAGGTTTTTCATTAATTATTCTTATTTTGCAACCTAGCCTTTTGAGCAATTCAGGAGCCACGCCATACGCAGCACCTCCTCCTATGTCCAACGCAACCATGACTGAATGTTTCAGTTTTCCAATGAATTTTATTGCATCACTTACATAGGTTGAAGTAGCCTTTATTTCAGAACCTATTATCTTTTTTTGAAAATCTTTTTCTTTTGTTAGTGTTTCTAATTCTTTCTCATTAATCCCCCTACCTTCAAGTATGAATTTTAAACCGTTCCATTCAAGAGGGTTGTGAGAAGATGTTATGATTATACCAGCTCCGTATTTTCTTGATTCTCTAAACGCAACTGGTGTAGGGGCTATTCCTAGATTGTAAACATATAACCCCCTTTCCATGAGTGATGCTGAGACTACATTGCTAATGATGTTACTAGAGGGTCTTGTATCTTGAGCAATAACACATTTTTTTGATTTTACTAGACGAGAAAAATTTCTGCAAAAATAAATAACATCTCCAACATTTAACTCATCTCCAAAAATTCCTCGAACTCCAGAAATTGTTACCTTCAATGAATCCAAAGCACCAAGGCTTTTTATAAACTCTGATGACATTGCGAACCAGTGCCTCGATAGCTCAGCCTGGTAGAGCGAACGCCTCGTAAGCGTTAGGCCGCGGGATCGAATCCCGCTCGAGGCTTTTCAAAACTATGATTTAATTAAAATATATTGAAAATTAGAAACTGGACTCGTCTTTTTTTTCATCAATTGATTCTATGTCCAACTCAAGTTCTTTTGCAAGTCCTTTCCACCAACCAGATATGTCTGTCACGCCTACTCCCCTCTTGATAGACCCATCTACGCCTTTATAGATCTGTCGGTTCTTGATTAATTTTATAAAAAATTAATTTTCTAACAAGGCAGCTTGTTCTGTGATAAAACATACTATGAAAAACTATTCTAATTGTTACAAAAATATGTTTTTTGGTCTAGAGTTCTAATCCAAAAGAATCTGCCAAATTCTGAAACTTTTCGTATGTTTCCAGATATTGTCTTCCTTTTGGAGTTAAGACAAAAGTGTTCTTACCGTCGAATTCTATTCTATTGATTAGTCCTGCACCTGTGAGGTTGTCAAGGAATTTAGATAGTCTTGAATGTGATAAATTGGCCTTTGTTAATAGAGCTGTTACATTGATCCCGCTAGCACCGCTTTCTTCTGTAACAGTAAGCAAATCTCTTACTATCTGCATACTTGTTCTATACGTAACCATGGTCAGTGAGTATATAGCATGGTGATATAAGGGTATTACTAATCAATTCAAATAATACGCTATCTTTGATGCAAAGCCATTTTATCTCTTTTTAGCTTTATCATGGTATTGGATTTCCAATGTGTAGATGAATGCTCTAAATGTTGTGTGGAAAGAGAATATTATCCTGAGACAAAATTTGGGAAAGTTGGCGTTCTCTTACTACCTGAGGAAAAAGAATCAGTAGAAAAGATGGCAAAAAAACTTGGTATAAAAATAGATGTTTTTCCAAGAATTGGCTTATCTGAAGAAATATCATCCGAACCTTCCATCATACTGGCCTACCAATTAATGGGTAAAGACATAGATGGTAATACCTGTCCTTTTCTAGATATTAAAAGTGATGACAGATCTCCCCATGGTGGATACAAATGCAAAATCTATGAAGACAGACCGTTGGCATGTAAAGCATACCCGCTTATAGAATTATCTCCTGTAACATTAGATCCAAAATGCAAGTTTTGTGAAATGCATAAAACCGCATCCGGAAACATAAATTCCGAGATCGAATCTTTAATTCAAATAAAAAAAGAAATGCAGACTAATGCTTCCTACATATGGCGTTATGCCACAGGTGTAGGTGAAGAAAAACATAAAGATTTGATAAAAACTGGTTGGTTTCTAATTTGATTTATTGACTCTTTCATGAGTCCCTGGATAAAACTCTGCAATTTTTTTTGAGTAACATTTACTGCAAAGAAAACCACTTACATTCCAAGATTGCATGGGCTTGTACGTATGATCTAGTGGGCCGCTACATAATGCACATTTCTGTTTCTCTTCCAATTGATTAGCTGCGATATTTCTGGGTATAAAAATCATGTTAAACGAATGTACTTCGACATTTAATAATGCTGGAGAGCAATACAAAACATGGAACAGAGAAGCATCATCGTATTTGAGAACTCGATAAAAAGCGAGGGCACACGAAAAACGTATTTGCACTCGCTTACAAAGTTCAAGGAATATTATAAAATAAAAGACTTTGACAGCCTTCTTTCCATTTCTGATGAAAAGATACAGGTGATGCTTGAGGACTATCTTTTCTATCTGAAAAAAAGAGTCTCTCCAAATTCCATTCCTACTATAATGGCAGGAATTGAGCTCTTCTTTTTGATGAACAGAAAAACAATCAACACCAAGATCTTACACAAGATGTTTCCATCCAGAGTAAAGACAACCGGTGCAAGAGGATGGACAACAAAAGAGATATCAAAAATTTTACAGTTTTCAAATTCAAAGCGAAACCATGCACTGATACATTTTCTTGCTTCAACAGGTGCAAGAATTGGCGCAATCGAAGGATTGCAGATGCGACATGTTGTGGACATGGCAGACAACTGCAAGGCAGTAACACTGTACGAAGGGTCACAGGAGGAATACGTGTCATTTCTTACACCTGAAGCGTCTGGCTCTTTACTGGAATACTTGGAAGAAAGAAGAAGGGATGGCGAGAACCTTGTTCCGCAAAGTCCTGTCTTTAGATCAACTTACATGATAGGAATAGAGAAGGTGCGACCGCTGACACGTGTTGGTGCAATCGGCATAATATCAAGGTCAATTAGAAAAGCCGGGCTGTACCGAAACAAGTCCGGCAACAGGTATGAGATTCAGGCAGACCATGGATTTAGGAAACGATTCAATACCATACTAAAATCAAACGACAAGGCAAACCCAAGTTTGGTTGAAAAACTAATGGGTCATAGGGGAGTCTTTGCACTTGATGGAGCGTACTTGAAACCGTCAATTGAAATCCTGTTTGGCGAATTCAAAAAACACATACAAGATCTTACGGTTGATGACTTGGAAAGAAACAAGATCAAGCTTGAACAAAAAGAATCAAGGATAAAAGAACTTGAGGATAAGAATGGTACTGCAATAAATGAGCTCAGACAAAAGGTGGAGACATACGATGCGTTAATGGAAGGAGTCTCGGACTTTGTCGAGTATATGAGAAAAACAACTGGCAAACCTAATCTATTCAAATTCTTGGAGGAAGGATATGTCAAAGCTCCAACAGAAATTACACAGAAAGTTGATAATCTTGGCAGAAATGATTTTTGAGTAAAAGAAAGGAGTATATCTTAAATTTTTGATTTTGATTGGACAAAAAAATTTGTTAAAAAATTATTTTCAAGATACCTTTTGCATTCTTCTGCAAAATATGACTTACGAACAAAAAGATACTAAAACGGTATCTGATACAGCATCGTAGCTACTTTTTGAAAAACTAGCAAATAAAGTACGAGTGATAAATAATGATTTGTAGCTATAGCTAAAAAATGCATCATTTTGTGCTAATTTTTGGTGCTACAAATTGGTCGCTACGAGTTTTTGATCGTGACTAAAATTCGTTCGTAAACGTACTGCAAATTTTAGAATCATCATAGCTAAGTAGCAACAATTGTTCTTGATTGTAGCTACTGCAAAGCATAGCATGGAATCAAAAGGTGCTACAGAACTAAGATACACTATATCGTAATCTGTTTTGGTGATTAAACAAAGATTTAGTCAATTTTTGTTCGTTTATTCTATATATAGAAGCATGGTCGATATGATGGCATTATTTTTTATTTATTTTATTATTAAAACTGGACATTTAGCTGAGTGACATACAGCATTACTTACGCTACCTAACACAAATTGATCAAATCCTGTACGTCCGTGTGACCCCATTACAATAAGATCAATCTTTTCCGAAGTAGCAAAGTTGATAATTTGTTTTGAGACAGATTTTGTTTCAATAACATGAACTGATAGTGAAACACTTTCATCTTTTGCCCTCTTTTCTAATTTTGAGATAAAACCCATTGCAAATTTCTCTGCATCTTTAATTATTTTCCTATGCATTTCCTTATTAATACACCATGCACTGATGTTTTCTTTTTCGAAGCAAGTCAGAAGACTGATTTTTGCACCATATTTTTTTGCTAAATCAAGTACAGCATTAAATGCCTTAACCGAATGCTGTGATCCATCAACAGGTACTAAAATATTTTTTATTATCATACCTGGTCTCCGAAATTACTCTTTTTAATGACGTCTTTCTTTGTTATTGCCAGATATATGACTGTAACCAGTATGATACCAAAGAAAATCATGCTTGTTATTTCATGACCCAATCCCAAGCCACCGTCGGATATATTTTGCGAGAGATAGTCACCTATGGAAGCCCCAAGAGGACGTGTTAGAATGTATGCTAGCCAAAATGCCAAAATAGCATTTACCTTGAAAACAAAATGACTTATTGCAACAGATGCAATTAGTGCACCAAAGATGATTAGGGAGAGCAGATAGCCTAGGTCTATTTTTTCAGCTAATAGGTCTCCTGCAGCAGTTCCAAGAGCAAAGGTAAACAATATGGCTAGCCAATAAAACGCCTCTCTTCTGGACGTGATGATTGAATGTATGGAAAGTGTTTTTTCTTTCTTATACCAAACAACAAATACTATTGAAAGTGTTATGGTAAAGACTATGGTAGTTATAGTCAGAGGTACCCCCATCTTGTCAGTCAGATTATCTGTGATGAGAGTTCCTACTATGCTAATTAAAACAACTGCAAGCCAGTAGATTCCAGGAACATATTTTTTTACTTTGAACTGAAAGAATAGCGTTACAGCAAGCATTGCTCCCATGATTAATGTTACGCCATCGAGCCCAAGATTCAAATTCGTATCTAAAAAATCTGCACCTGTTTCACCTACTGTGGTGCATAGAATCTTGATTATCCAAAAGAACAAGGTGATTTCGGGCACCTTGTTTAGCATTATTTGAGCCCGTGACTGGTGATGATCCTTATCTTTCATTTTTTCACCGTATGAAATTGGTATTGATCATGACAGTAAACAGTTCAAGTGATGATTTTGTCATTAGATCTTTTTCAATTAGTTTTGTATATTACAATATAGGTACAGTTGACTAAAAATAAAATGAAAGTAAGGGATGTAAATCCCTACTGTCCTGATTCAGTTTGGTCTGGTAGTTCTCCGTCACCGTCTCCGTTTGGACCCTCGTTTGCACTGTTGTGGTCATCATTTGTTTCACTATCACTGTGGTTGTCTACATTGCTGGTTTGACTCTGTGAGTCAGGCTGGTCTACTGCTTGTGTATTTGTAGTATTTGGATTAGCTGGCTGAGCAAAGACTTGATCTTCTGCCAACATTGCTACTCCTGCAGCTACCACGATTGCCATCAAGTGAAGTGCAACAATTGTTTTTGTTTTGTTCAATGTTCTGTTTTTCACCTCGAAAATAAAAACATCAAAAATCGTATATTATAATTGAGGGACAGCTGACTAAATTTTGTTTAATTCCAGTCATGTAAATTTCATAAATGTAAATGAAACTTAGCTGGTTGCACCTGTAATATAATTAGGCTTTATTATGGTACACCTACAGTGATAGGAGAATACTGTTGCGTGATGAAAAAGATCAAGATAATGACGGCTCAGAGATCAGATTTCAGATATATGATTACATCAAAAAAAACCCAGGTGCACATCTTAGAATGATTACAAGAGAACTGCAGTTGGGTATGGGTGCAACCCAACACCATCTTGATGTACTGGAAAGATCTGGAAAAATAAAAACCAGAAGAATTAACGTATACAGACACTACTATGCGGTAGAGGTACTTGAAACACAGCACCACCTGCTTGCATTCTTAAGACAAGAGACTGCTAGAGACATTCTCATTTACCTGCTAGAGCACCCTCGTTCCACACAAAATGACATTGTAAATTTCAAAGGATTTTCCGCACCTACGATTAATTGGCACATGTCAAGGCTTGAACAAGCAGGACTTGTCAGATCTGTAAAGGAAGGTCGGTCCATAAAATATACCATAGTAGACAGCCAAAATGTTGCCGCTGCCCTTAAAACCTACCATACAAACATTTGGGATAAATTGCTAAGCAGATTTGCAGAACTCTTCATACAAATATCATCTGATGACAAGGAGGGACAGGACTAGTGCTAGAAAATTTCTTTTTGAGTGCAGATAACATGACAGAAGTTGGAGGAGAGATGCCTGACCTCCCAGAATCCCTAGATTTTGCAACTGGAATTTTTGCAGCAGTACTACTTGCAATATCGCTGTTTGCCTACAAGCGAACAAATCTTACAAGATTAGTTTTTGTCAGCGCTGCCTTTGGTCTTTATGCTTTTAGGACAATACTTCCTAGGCTTGAGATCTTATTGTCTTCTGTCGAGGTAACCACAGTAGATACAATTTTGTCTTTGCTAGGATTTGTAATACTTGCATTATTTTTTGTAGCCATTGTGAAAAAGAAGTAGATATTATCCTACATTTAGAGAACTGTACCTGAAACATAATATGCGTCATCAGTATCATGTAAGAAAAGATCAACTTTGGACAAACAAGTTCTACGAGCAATTCATTATGTCATAGTTGCACTCATGCTGTCTACTAGTGCAGTCTACTTTCTGGTGACATACCAACAATTCACAGATGAAAGTGGATACGGGATAAGAGAGATGCCAAACCAAAAAGAGGTTCAACAAGGAACAAGCGATATGGATTCATCTCAATGGACAGAACTTGATCTTGGTGGAAAGGTACAGACTATATTCTTCCTAGTTGTAGCAATAGTCTATGTTCCAGTTGGACTCTGGATGCTCAAGCAAAAGCACAGCAACAAGCCTCATGTCATAGCATTTGCTGGTTCCTTATCGTTGATTTTGTTCTATGTAGTTTCAAGAACCATATCTTTGCCAATAGTAGGAATACAAAATGACATAGGCATAATAGATATAGTGACAAAGATTTTCCAAAGCGGAATCGTAGTAAGCTCCGCATATCTGGTGATTATGAGAAGAGAACTGGAGAAGAAACTTTCTATATAAATGGTGTTTAAAGGAGTTATGGAGCTACTTTAAGATCAAAACCCATTTACCATCAAAACTAAACTAATTTAAATTTGATCCTTAGAAACCATCAATGAAATACAGACCCGTGGATAGTATAAACAAACCTGAATTGATTAAATCTTATTATAATCTCGATTAAATCCTGTAGAATAATTCAACATAGAAAGATCTTTTTTCAAAAACCTGCAAAATCTTTTCAAAATGTATTAAAACAAAAACAAAATTTTAGTTGTTAAATGACGAACCACAATCTTATTAATCATGTTAAATACTAGCGCTATATACAATAAACAGCGGTAGAATGGTTGGCTAGATGTGGACCTCCTGCAAGAGACCTAATCGGTCATCCCTTCTGCCGCGCTTTGAATTAATATTTTAAAAAAGATCCTGTACTACTTTCTGAATTACTGCAATTTCATCTTCTTCTTGTTTTATTTTTTTCTCAATTACACGAATCATGGAATCCTGCCACACATGATGAGAGAAGAAGTTATGATAGGTATTTGCAGCTGTCATTTCATCATCTACCACTGTATCCTCAAGAAACTTTGTTACTACGACGTCCGTCAATTTAAGAATCCTTTGATTGAGTTTTACACTCTTGAATATGGGCTCTAACTTTGATATGTCTTCTTTAAAATCATCTTTTGAAAGCAAAATCTTTTCATGTAAGATTTTAAAGTAAACTGCAACAAAGAACAAGGTCGCGTATCTTTTTGTCTTATGTCCGCCTTTTTTACCATAGCTTAATACTTTTTTAGCATATTCTTTCACAAGATAAGGATAAAGAAGAAGACGATAATCATCTTTTAATTTTTCATTGAACACTTCATCATATTTGCTTCCTCTTGGCAGAAATTGGGCTGGAGAACTATATGCCTCGGTGGGTCTCTGTTCTGTGCCTGCAACGAACGCCTGAATGGCATCTTTGGCTACGATGACTTTTTTATGATTGTCTGGAAGATATTTGTTATAAATTTGGTCACCTACAAACTCACTTTGATGTGATTTTGTTTTTGTATCAAACGAACCTGCTTGAATTTCGTAAAAATAATGCAAGTTCTCCATTTGTGATTTTATAGATTTATGAAAATCCATCAAAGATACTAAGTCTTTACCTCTTACAGCATTTTGTGAATTCCTATACTTTGTTATATTGTTCTGGTCTAACTCGTCAGCAGCTTTGATGATGGTTACTGTAATACTTCCATCTAGATTGTGAGTACGTTTTGCATGATCCAGAACTGAATTTGATGTTTGTGCACCATTTACTATTTGAGGAGAATGTAACAAAATAGAACCATCCTCCAGTTCTTCAAAATCGCTTACTACTATTGTTATTCCATTATTATAATAGAAGAATTTGTGTGGTGACTCTTGCAGAGTCTCACGTAATCCCTTGTTTACAGTAGTCTTGAACTGCATCCATTGTCTTATGTTTGACTCAAAAACATAGTCTCTGTTTTTTGTAACAAAATTTGTAAGCTCTCTTAGTTTGAGAATTCCTAGAAGAGTATTTTGATATCTTAATTTGCATTCTAATACGATTTGCGCTTTTTTACCCGCAGCTGGTTTTTTTATTCTGTCCCATAGTTTACGAACTATCGAGTCTATATCATATATCTCAACAGAATCAAAGTTTTCATTTTCTACTCTCTGATCGGTTACATAGACGCACTCTATTTTGAGATTCTTTTCCTTAATCTGGGTAACCAAATGTGCAAGCTCAGGACGCATTCTTGTAATGTCTTTGTTCTGTAGATTTTTTACGTCCTCTCTAAATTTTACAATGGCTTCAATAGAATGTGATGTACCATACTTTGACTGGAAGAGATAGATCTTGTCTTCGGAGAAATCAACTGGTAAATATGCATCTATTCCAAGATCGTTTGCCCCGTCTACAATTGCATCAGTAGCATCATCCTCAGTAGCTTCAAAAACCCTTGTAAGTACCCATTGCAAAAAGTTATGACCTTTTTCCACTTCATTTTGGGCATTTTCTGCATATTCTTTTATACTGTCTTTGATATTTTGTGCAAATCCTTCTAATGGTAAGCTGTTATGGTTTTGATAAAGAAGGGGTTTGGCACCAGGTATGTATTCTAATAATCCGTTTGTCCTCTCAACCAAATTCAAATTCTGTATGTTACGCTCTATTTAGAAAAGTAGGTTATTATGATATACTCAAAGGTGAGGAAGGGATTCGAACCCCTATAGATTCGCTTTGCAGGCGAACGCATAGCCGCTCTGCCACCTCACCGCGATCAAAGAGATTTTCAATGAACAATTAAATCTTTTAGATCAGAATTTCGCAAACTGTTTTGCTGCGAGTCTGATATCTTCTGACTTTATTGTTTTCCTACCTGCATGTACCGACATATCTACTGCACTTTTTGCAATTGATGTTCCGATCTCTTCCAATATCCTACGTAGTTCATTGGCAGATTCATCACTTACGCGTTCTGCTCCTGCTTTTTTTAAAATTCTGTACATGACAGAAAGACCAAATTCAGATGTAGTCATATTATATTTTTTAAAAAACCACGATAAAAGACTTTGAGTGGAAAAAAACTGTCCAAGGATCGATTTATACCCACTATGTATTGATTAAATGGTGACGCTAATGAGTTGGTTAACTGACGCTCACGTTCATCTCTCAGACAAAGAATTTTCAGAAGATCTACCATATGTGATTACTAACATGGATAAAATGAAGATTAAGGCTTGCTGCGTGTCAATTGATTATCAAAGTTCTTTGTCTACACTTGAACTAGGTAAAAAAAGCTCACTGATACTTCCATTCGTAGGCATACATCCTGAAAAAGCAAATGAGGATCTAAATACAGTGGTAGATCTGATTAATGAAAATGCTGTAACCATATCTGGTATAGGGGAGATAGGACTGGACAAGACTTATGTTTCAGATGAAAGGGGATTTTCAAGACAGGTGGAAGTTTTTCAAAAGATGTTATCACTCGCAGAAAAACTAGGTAAACCGGTATCCATACACTCTAGAAAGACATTGGATGAAATATTTCCAATACTTCAATCGTACTCCTTAAAGGGAGTACTTCTTCACTGGTTTGCCGGTAGCAAAAAACAACTACAGCAAGCGATGGACCTGAGTTACTATGTATCATACGGACCAGCAATGGTGTATTCTGAGGATAAACAAATACTACTTTTGCATACTGATCTTGATAAGATACTACTTGAAACTGACGGGCCTGTAAGATTCTCCAGATGCTTTGGACAAAAAACTGCACAAATAGCGTTTCTTCCAAGCGTTCTTTTTTGTACAGCTAACCTTCTTGGCAAATCATATGATGAGACACTTTTGATTATTGAGAAGAATATGAGCACATATCTTGGTGTATAGGTATAAAAAACCCCTTTTCCCAATCGATGTCGTGAATAGAGTCAGACGAATTTCAACAGAACTGTTAGCTGCATATAAAGAGAAATTTGGTACTGATTTTGAAGATAATAAGAAGGCACTAAATGAGCTTGCAATTGTCCGTTCAAAAAGACTAAAAAATGAGATTGCAGGATACATCACTTCTCATCTTAGACGGGAAGAAGAAGAACAAAAGGAAAAAGAAGCCGAGTCAGCATCCCATATCGAGCCAGTCACAGAAAGTGAAGAAATAGAACAAATTCTAAACTAAACAAAAATTCCAAATAAACCGTTATACTACAAGAAACATGATAACTGTAAAGCTTCTAGGCGGTTCAAAAAAATCGTTTTCATCAGACATTCTTGATTTACAAATAGAATCGATAACAATTTCTGATCTTATAAAATACCTGCAGAGTATTATTTTAAATGGTCAGCCTGCTCTTGATGTAGATAATATTTTGATTGCTGTAAATGGAATTGATTCGTCAGCTTTGGAAGGCAAAGATACCTTGATCAAGGGTGGAGATGTTGTAAGTATAATCCCATTGATTCATGGAGGCAGTTTCACAAAAACTCAATTTCGAATCTTCAAAACTAATGTTTTACTCATAGGTGTTAAAAAATCAAATCTTGATCTAATTGGGATACTTGATAAACTAAGAAAACAATATCCAAAACTTGTAATCCAAATTATTCGAGCAAATATAGCCCTAAACACAAATCATGTAAAAAAGGTACTCCGAATATCTCTGACCGCTAAAAGTACTGACACCATGCTATCTGATACATTGGCATCTGATATTTTGTTACGATTTGCCTGTACGCGACAAATTACTGATGCTATAAAAAAAGCGGGAATACAAGCTAACAAAGATTCTCTGTTGATAATAATGGGTAAAAAATCGGAAATTAAAAAAATTGAAGATGCAATCAGGGATCTGCCCAGAATTAACATTTCCTCTCACAATTCAAAAATTATTAAAAGACAATTTGGAATAACAAAAAAAGAATTAGATTCTGTAATGTCTAAAAACAAACTTGAGGATTTACTGGCAGAAAGATCAGCTTTATTATTCCGTTGAATCACGTTTTAGTTTTAATGTACTTATAACATCTTCATTTCTAGCAATAACAATACCGCAAATATCACCTAGAATCTCAATAATGATATTCCAATCAAAATTATCTAATGATACCTTGTTATCTATAACATTGGCAATCGATTCAATTAATTCTTTTGAGGATAATTCTGAACCTCTTTTCTGAATGGTTATCCTGTAGGTTTCGTTTGGCTTGATCTTATATGTTAGTTCTTTTACTGCATCCAAAATTTTCCCAATCCTAGTTTCTGTAAATTTTTCAATAGGGGTAAATCTAAGACAATATCTCATCTTCCAAGGATCATCAATTATCATCTGTTTGATTTTCCGTATGATCAGAAAAGGATCTAAATTTGTATGTGCTACAATCACTCCAGAAAAATCCGTTTTCTCTGTTTGTATGTTACTGTCTCCAATATCTTCTAGTATTGATGATATTTCTTGTGCCGCATCATCCTCCATATGTCTGCTACATGTAATTATTAAATTCAAGATAAAATATCCTCAGATTTTATTTTACCATTTCGTAACACTTTGAACTCTGTACCTATGACTTCCACAATGGTTGATTCACCTTTGCCTGAAATTATTCCTCCATCTAACAAAAGATCATAACCAGTAAACTGTTTGATTACTTCTTTTGAATCATAAAGAGAGGTCATGCCTGAATGATTTGCACTAGTACCTACCATTATCTTACATTCTTTCAAAAGTGATAACATACATGGGTGACTTGGTACTCGCACTGCAATCTTTTCTTTCAAGTTTAAAGATTCTGCAATTTTTCTGTCCTTTACTTTGAGTACTAAAGTTAATGGACCTGGCCAAAACTTGTCCGCAATTTTTTCAGACAGTTGATCAAATTGGGCAATCTCTGATATGATTTTTTTTGAATAACCTAGTACGGGAAGATATTTTGTTCTATCCCTTCCCTTTAGATCATAAATTCGGTTGATCGCATCTTTATTGAATGGATCACATCCGACTCCATACACTGTATCGGTAGGAAAAACAATAACGCCACCATTTCTTACTTTTTGTAGAGCAAGATTTATGCCATTTTGATCACAAGGAACTATCACAGGATTTCATATTGGCCCAAGTAAATTATCTTTTATGAAAATGATATAAGGTCGAATGTCATTATCATATCATGGATGAAATTCCACAATGCCAATGTCCACCTGGAGGAGATACATATCTGGATGATGATGGGATGCTGATCTGTGTCTCTTGTGGTGGTTGGGTATCTCCTGCAATGTAATTAATTAAAAAATTGCAGTTTTCTTGCAAGTCTTTTATAGCAAAATATTTTCTATATTGTTATGTCTGATGATTATGAAAATGATTTTGAAGACGATTTTGATGACGATACTGACGATGACGTGGTAGACGAATATGAAGAAAACAACTATCTTTAGATTCTTAATCCAAAGGAATCGGCAAACTCTCTAAATCCACGATATGCCTGGAGAAACTCTCTACCTCTGTCGCTAATTTTATACTTACATGCTCTCTCTGACGAGGTCTGCTCTAAGAGTCCTTGTTGTACTAGTGTGTCTAAAATTTTTGAAAGTCTAGAATATGAGACATTTGCCTTTCGTATTAAATAAGTTACAGTTGTGCCCGATTCATCAGGAGCCTCATCTCTTGTGGTAGAGAGTATGTCCCCAATGATACTCATATGTGTTCTATACATTGCGGCCAAATCTTACTCCTCCTATTGGTACCTGTGATATGGGCACAAATAACGCACCCAGGCCTGCAATCTTTGTTGAGACTGAAATGTAATACAGTACAGATTTTGGAAATATTACCGAATACCAACCAAGAAATTCGCCAAGGGCAAGTAAACCTAAACCAGTAGCTACAAAGATAGCACTGTTCCTCCTACTTTCCATATATGACATAATAGTCTCAATTGTGGCATATACCAATAGGATAAAAGAAATTGACCTTATAATGTGTTCAATTGAATTGTTTGGGATCAGAAAAAGGGGGGCTGCTATGGATTTGAAGTATCTTGATTTTGGGAAAAATGATTTTATTCCATGTGAAAACGCAATGAAAAAATATCCTACTGTTTGAATCCCTATTCCAAGAGTCTGAATCCATACATCTAGTTTTGCATAGTTTAACACAAGTGATTCTACTAGATAACTAAACCCTACTACTCCAAAACCTATGCTGATTGAAAAAAATGCAATATTTAATCTAAATAGAGTTGGACTACCTGTTTTCCTAAACCCAATATATGCAAAGACTCCAAGCAAGAATCCAACTAGAAACCCTAACAGGTTTAATCCTGTTTCAATTACAAATTCCAACTATCGCACATAAGACTCTGAAATTAAATAAAGTATAGTAGTGGATTTTTCTCTACCAATCATCAAGAGTTACGGATGCTGATCCATCTTTTTCTTGTGCATAGTCTCCCAGAATGTCTGAATATCTTGCATCTTTGTATGCTATGAACTTGACATATTCTCCATATGTTATATCCAAGTCACAATGTTGACACTTGACATACGAAAAATCATCTCCCAATTCAGCTATCTTATCACATTTGGGGCACTTTACTTTCACATGATATCTTCTTCTTTATTCCTAATATCTTTTCTTAAAGAATAAATTGCTACCTAATGTGGTCTTAATATGGCAAGAAATTGTACCAAATGTAAAAAGGAAATACCTGATAACATTGAACTTGATCCTGTGGGAACTGCTTACCCGTGCTGTAATGAGTGCTGGGAAGAATGGAAGCAGTATAGAATCATGGTAATGAATGAAATGAAGCTAGACATGTCACTACCAGATCACAGAAAAGTTCTCAAAAGATATGAAAAAGTCTTTGTAGGTGTTATGACTCCAGAGGGGGATGTCATAAACTTTGCAGATGAGAATAAAAGAAGGCCTGATCCACCTAACTAGATTCCAATCTCACTCTTTGCTTTCTCTGGTATAATTAACCAGAGTTTTTTCCTAGAGCTATCGTCAAGGGAATTTACTATGTTTCGTATTGTTGATAATATTATGTTTCTTTGCTCATCTGCAAGTGAGAGATATATCTCTAAGATTCCATCCAAATTAAACAGCACTAGTTTTTCTGGATGCATAACAATTTCATTTATGTAAGTAGAAAACATGATGGTTCTATGTTCTTCAGTTAGATTTGCAAGTATCTCTAACCATGTCCTAAATAGGGTGGAAAACTTGTCAAACGGTATAGTCGGTCCAGCTTGTAACGCATTATTTATGATCTCTTTTTTATCTTCTTTCGACATTGAAAAGAACTCCAATAATCTTTTTTCCAAAATCGGTTTTCTTAGAAACTCTGGTAGACCTGCTAGGTTTACTATAATGTTGCCTGCGTAATTAGTAGACATGGAAGAGGCAATAATATTCTCTTCTAAAATTGTATTGCCAAGACTTGGCTTAAATATGTCCACTAATTCTTTCCTCTTATGCCTTCTACAGTTATTGTTGGTGGTTTCTATGGCGATGAGGGAAAGGGGAAGATAGTTTCATACCTTGCCATGAAAGATAATCCTGTAATAGCTGTTAGAGGTGGCGTTGGACCTAACGCTGGTCACACAATAGAACATAATAACAAAAAATACAAAGTAAGAATGCTGCCTAGTGCTTTTCTTAATCCTGATACCAGATTACTGATTGGGCCTGGAGTTGTAGTAAGTCCAGAGGTTCTCTTAAAGGAAATTGAGGAATTTGGAACACAAGATAGATCTTATGTTGATTTTCAATGCGGCATAATAGAAGAATCTCATAGGACAATAGATTCTCAAGGAAGACTAAAACAATCAATCGGCAGTACAGGAACAGGTACTGGTCCTGCTAATGCTGACAGAGCAATGCGAACCTTGAAACTTGCAAAAGAAATTGACTCTCTCGCATTTTATCTTGAGGATGTTCCAAACACTATTAATTTTGCACTAGATAGAAATGAAAAAGTATTGGTAGAGGGTACACAGGGAACATTTCTTTCCTTGTGGCATGGCACATATCCATTCGTTACATCCAAAGACGTAACTGCCTCTGCAATATGTTCTGATGTTGGATTAGGACCAAAAAGAGTAGATGACGTGATTATAGTATTCAAATCATATGTAACACGGGTTGGAGAAGGTCCACTAAAAAACGAAATAGCTCCTGAAAATGCAGTCTCTAGAGGATGGCAAGAAATCGGGACGGTTACTGGTAGACAACGAAGAGCTGCAGATTTTGATTTTGATCTAGCCAAAAGAGCAATAATGCTTAATAGTGCTACACAAATTGCAATTACCAAATTAGATGTAGTTTTTCCTGAATGTGCACATATGCAATCATTCTCAGATCTCAGCTCTCCTGCAAAATATTTCATAAAAAATATTGAAGATCAATTAAAAACACCTGTTACACTAATCGGAACTGGACCTGAAGTTGATGATACCATTGATAGACGAGAATGATGGTAATCACAAACGACTATTAATACGAGACAAATTTTGATTTATTATATAATGGCAAAATTACCACATTACATTGAAGTCTTCAACATGACTGAATTTTCAAGATTGGTATGCGCCTTGGAAAGAATTCCACGCACTTGTTTCACATTTGATCTTGAAGGTAAAAATGTTATATTTGTCCAGATTGATCTGCTAAAAGAACATCCTATTAATTATTACACACCTACAACAAAATTTGGACATTATCTATCTTATGGACTCAAAGGTGAAAAAGAAGACTCTGATGTTGTTAATACGATATCAAATCCAACATATCTTTACTCTCCAATAGTTCGAATAAAATCACTTCCAAGTACCATGAAACCAGACTCTTCTACTGATTCTGAAGTAAAATACGAATCACTTGAACTTGAGGATCTGACAAGTTTGATAAAGTTAAGCTATGGATTTGAAGAGTCACCATTTCCTCTGTTTACTTTTTCCGATGGAACAAAATGGTTAGTTGGGGTGTTTATGAACTTTAATGAATCTGATGAAGTTTCTTACTTTTGTCATGTAAAATTAGACAATGAACCACAAAAACCATTCCTAAAATATTCAAGTAAGAATGGTACAGAACCCACTTTTGTTAGTTCTATAACTGATCATGGCTATTCATACCTTAAAGTAATAAAGCTGAGAGATAAACACCCACTAGTCAAACTATGATTGGATTTCGAAAAAGAATACATTCTATTGCTCTTGAGAAAGGAAGCGTAATTCTTGCAAATGATCTTGATGATCTCAATATTGATAAATTAGAAAATAAAACACTCAAAAATATCAAAACATTAGAAAAATATCTCTGTGCAATAAAATTTAATTTTCATCTAATATTACCTCTTGGCGAAAATACTCTTCGTAGAATAAATAAAGTTGCACATGATGTTGGATTGCAAACAATAGCTGACATCAAACTAAACGATATAGGAAATACCAATAAAATAACACTCGATAGATTATGGAAATGTGAATTTGATGCAGTAATAGTAAACCCAATAATGGGACCAGATAATCTACGACAATTAATCAAAAAGGCTCATGATGATAAAAGAGGGGTAATAACCTTAGTACACATGAGCCATCCTGGAGCCAAAGTAGGATATGGATTACAAGTTCGTGATCCAAAAACAAAGAAGATGATTACCATGCATGATCTCTTTTTGAAATGGTCTAAAACACTTGGTGCAGATGGTGTTGTAGTTGGCTCTACAGTTCCTAATCTTATCAAAAAAGCAAGTGTAGATCTAAAAGGACAAAGCGAAATCTATTCTCCTGGTGTTGGAACCCAAGGTGGTAATCCGCAACAAACTCTAAACGCTGGCGCAAATTACCTAATTGTTGGTAGAACTATTATAAATTCTAAAGATCCAAAACAAGAAGCAAAAAATCTCCAACAACTAACTATCCAAGCCTAATTCTCTGACGCGTTTGAGCAGTCTTTGTGCATTTTTGTATGTAAGTCTCTGTAATGCATCATCGAATTTTAACCACGCATAGTCTTGGTGCTCATGAGATAGCGTCACATTAGTGGTACTAGTTTTTGCAAGAAAGAACACTACTTCCTTATGTACTGTATTCCCATCATGTTGATAATGATATTCTATCTTGTCCTGAAAGCCATCAATAAAACTTACATCTAAAATACCTGTTTCTTCCCTTATCTCTCTCAGAACTGTCTGCTTTAACGTTTCACCTTTTTCGATATTTCCTTTTACAAAATCCCAATGTCCTGATGGGTAATTCAAAAGTAAATAGGTTCTGCCTAAATCAGATTCATGATATAGTATTGCACCTGCCGATCTTTCTTCTAACATCTCTTGTGATGTTCTTGATACAGCTATTTCTCTTTTCTATTTCCCCATTCTGCGTGCTCTTCGCTGAAATGTTCTGATTGCTCTCATGAGATCGATTTTTCTAAATTCTGGCCAATATACGTCCATAAAAACTAGTTCACTGTATGCACTCTGCCAGATCAAAAACCCACTCAGTCTTTTTTCTCCTGACGTTCTCAATATCATGTCAGGTGAAGCCTGTGGAAGATGAGAAGTATACAAACAAGATTCTATCACATCTTTGTCAATCTGGTTCACGTCAAGGGTACCATCCTTGATTCTACCAGCGATCTTCTTGACTGCATCAACAAGCTCATTTTGTCCTCCATATGCAATTGCTATGTTCAAGTAATGATTGTCATAATTTTTAGTAACATCTTCAAGTTTTGTCAGTATGTCTCTGAGAAACTGTGGTAATAATTCTACACTGCCCATAGCTTTGACATTCATCTTATTTTTGTGAATTCTAGGATCATTGTACAATTTATGTAATCTAGCATTAATCAAATCATAAAGATATTCTAATTCCTCATCTTGTCTGTTCAGGTTCTCTGCTGATAATACATATAAAGTGATTATTTTGATATTTAGCTCTTCACACCAGTCTAGTAATTTTTCTACTGCATCAGCTCCTTTGAAGTGACCTTCTGCCTTCAAAATTAGGTTTCGATTTGCCCATCTTCTGTTGCCATCAAGGATAATTGCAACATGATTTGGCATTTGTCCACTGCGTATCTCTCTTTCGAGTCTTCTAGTATATAGATGATATAGGCCACCTAATTCGAGAATTTTATCTTTTATTCCGATAACACATCGCCACCTTTCTTCCTTCTATATTTTCGGAAGAGTAGCGACGCCGATATCAGTATTGCTGCCAATCCTATCAACAAAGGAGGTATCAACGTAAACGGGCTCTCATCTTTTGTCATGGTTTCTGTAAATTGCAAAACTATGGGATAGAGCGCAACTAATACAATTATTCTTAGTATGTCCGTAATTGATCGCATGCTTCCTCTAAACCAACTACTTAACAATGAGCCTCCAAACATACATCCAATTCCCATCCACAAAAATGGAATCATTCCAGAAACAAATGTTCCAATAGTTTGTTTATTCAGTACAATTTTTAAGATAGTATCTGGCTTTGCCGCTGCTATCTGTGGGTTGACGGCATTTATTCCAGCCATGATAGAAGCCAGTATCAACAAAATTCCTGCAACCAAAGTGAATATTCTGATAAATCCAGCAGGTGTTGGTTTTGTCCAATGTGACCATGCTCTATCTACATCAAAAGCTCTTATCAAAAATGCTCCACCTAGAACACTTACCAAGACGGCAAAAATCTCTCTTGTAAGTCCTAATACCGTAGCTATTCCTCCGATAACTAGTAAAATTCCAGGTACGCCAAGAAAGAATTTAGAATATTTAGAATCAAATGCAATAGCTTTCAAATATCTGCCAAAAACTGCATAAGAATATTCTACACTTCTGCTTACTCGCATTACTACTCTTTTAACTGAAACAATTGGAAGAACATTTTGAATTATTGGTATGACGCTTTCATCATCTTCACCATCTGATACAATTACTGCACCATTTGCAGAAAATTTTTCTATTATCGCTTTTACCTGTGAAACAATTTTTTCATCTCCTTGGACACCCTTACGTTCTGTGCCTGATACTATTGCAACTTCTGTTTGATATCCTTTACTCACCAAGTCTTCAAATGTTTTTACTGCAGCAAAAATTGAATTGGAATCTGCATCTTCTGGATCTTCTAAGGCCAAACGTTGTGCTGCTTCTATGCATGCATTTCGCCCAACTACTGGGGTGGTAACACCTGCCTTTACTCCAATATCATCATCTCTATCTACGCAAATTACTAGTAGCCTGCTAGTTTTTGTTTCTGTACTGCCTTTGGATATGCCTGTCTCTTTTATAGACATTGTATGAACAAAAAGCGTATTTCCTATTAATTAATGTAATTTCTAATTATTTTTACAATAATTTAAGAAATTGCAAATTCATCATGAGGAGACTACAACTCAGGGCCTTGTCTCATTAGATTTGACAATAAAGGAATCTGACTCCTTCTCTATGGACTCTATCTTTGACATCTCATCACTGAGGTCATTTGGACTAATACCGTTTTTCATTTTATTGGCAAACGAGATTGTCTCAGTTAGATAATCGTTGTATTTTTTCAATGCCTCATCATAATTAAAATAACTTTGTTTCCATTCTGATGGGGGATTACTCTCTATTAGTTCGGTTATCAATGAGGTGATTTGAGATGAAGACACCTGAGCCTTGACTATATAGTCATCCGAGGATAAGGTCTTGTTTGATAGTCTCTTGAGGTCAGTATCTACCTCATTTGAGATAAGTGAGTGTCTCTCCATTACGCTATCTAACTCATTTCCATAATCTGATACGATAAATGAAGAGCCATGGTTTTGTGGCATAAACCAAACCATAAAGCTTGCAGCTGCTATTGCTGCAAGTATTGCTCCAGTAATAATGATGCCCTTTTTGCTAGCCATTTACGTGTCTCATAGTGGGGCTTTTTAAAAGCATAACTGAAATTAACAATTTGATTATTCTATAGTCCAAATTATTAATTTCGTCAAGTTGGTTCATTTCATCGTAAGAAATATCAAAAAATTACACATTTTTATAGAAATCTTAGATATGTGATCTGAACTAGACGATGTAAAAATTTAACAGCCTCTAGCGTGTAGTGAAATAATTTTTACAGCGTCTTGCTATATACAACTTCATTCGTAGGAAGTTGAAATGACTCAAGCGTACTGCGTAAAATGCAGGAAGAAAGTCGACATCGCTAACCCAAAAGAAGTTAAGCTAAAGAATGGACGACCTGCGGTAAAGGGCACATGCCCAAAATGTGGCACTAACGTCTTTCGAATCGGAAAGCCTTAGGGGACCACTTTCTTCTTTTTATGAAGTAAATCAATATAGGTAGCGCCATTCCGAGTTCTTTTATTGACAAAGACCGAATATGAGAAATTACTGAAAAAAATTCATGATAAAGTATCTGAAACTAGAAAAGATACTTCATCTAGATTTGAACTTCCAAAGGTGGACATCATGTGGCAAGGAAACAGGACATTCTTTAGAAATTTCTCAGAATTTCCCAAGGTGTTGAGACGAGATCCTGAGAAGATCTTGCAATATCTATCAAAAGAGTTTGCCACCCCTGCTCAATATACTGGTGACAAGGCAGTTTTTGTGGGTAAAAAAGAACCCCATGAGTTTACTGCTCTGTTCAACAGGTATCTGAAAGAATATGTGGAGTGCCCAACATGTAAAAGTCCTGATACTCGAGTAGAAAGATCTAATCGTGTGACTTTTCTTGTCTGTGAAGCATGTGGAGCTAAATCATCTCTAAAAGGTCAATATGCATAATGGCTTTTGCTGTAAGATCAGTCAATTATCAAAGTAATAGAATGTTAAACATCTGTGACGCCGATTTGGTGGGAAGAACTGTTAAGCATTCTGATCTAGAAATCAATATCAGTCAAAGCTATTATGCAGAACGAATAGTTGAAGAGAATGAAGCTGAATATCTTTTGAAAAATTCATCCATAATTAACATGGTTGGAAAACAAACAATTGAACTTTCAATACGGATAGGAATAGGTAGCGCAAAAGGTGTAAAAGAAATTGAAGGTGTACCCTTTCTTTTAGTTTTCAAATTTTGAAAATACAACAGTTATATACGCACTGAATAGATCATTGGTTGAGAATTTGGGTAAACGTAAAGTATTAAGCGAAAGTGAATTAAAAGAAATGAAAATGCCTGAAGAAGGCGAAATCCTAGGGAGGGTGATAAAGCTTCTTGGTAGTGATCATGTTTTGGTAAAATGTACTGATGAAAAAACCCGTATGGGAAGAATTAGAGGTAAATTAAAACGAAAAATCTGGATACGCGACAACGATGTTGTTACAATAGCTCCATGGGACTTTAAAGCTGATGATCGTGGGGATATCACATGGAGATATACTTTATCTCAAGTAGACTGGCTAAAGAATAACGGATACTTACCAAAAGATTTCTAATTTCGTAACTGCTTTTTACTCGGTCAGTTTAACCATAATGTTGTCTGACGACCTACAAAAAAAATTTACGCGAAAAATTAACATACGACTCACTGAAAAAGATAGAGAAAAAAAATCACAAAAAAACGGATTTGATAAAAATAAAGTACTCAATGAAGTTTTTGATAAATCCACAACAATGCTGTTATCTGAAATGATAAATGATGGAATAATAGCGTATGTCAACGGTGCTGTTGGTTCTGGTAAGGAGTCAAAAACCTTCTGGGCAATAGATCCATCTAAAAAAGATCTCGCAATCAAAATTTATCTAGTTACCACGTCTAACTTTAAGAAAAGAGCGCCTTACCTGATAGGAGATCCTCGTTTTAGTCGAATAAAAAAGGGTACACGGTCCATGGTTGAGATTTGGGCACAAAAAGAATTTAGTAATCTAAAACAATGCTTTGATTCTGGGATTCCATGTCCTGAACCTATAACTCAGAAAAAAAACGTTCTAGTGATGAGGTTCATAGGAGAAAATGGTGTTCCATCTCCTACCCTTGTTGAATCTGAAGTAGATTATCAAGACTATGAGCAAGTCTTGAAAATAATATGTGATCTTTATACACGAGCTAAAATCATTCATTCTGATCTTTCTGAATATAATATTTTCAAAACAAAAAAGGGGCTAACGGTTTTTGATTTTGGATCTGCAGTAGATATAAGACACCCAAATGCAAAGGATTTTCTTGAAAGAGACATTAAAAACATGACTAAATTCTTTGCAAGGAGGGGACTAACAGTACAAAACCCAATAGATGTGCTTGGGAGGATAGTTAGATGATCTTTGAAAAAATTGTATTAATTCCGCTTGAAAGAGTGGGTGTATTGATAGGCAAATCAGGTAAAATAAAGTCGAAGATAGAAAAAATCTGCTCAGTATCTATATCCGTTGATGGTCAGACAGGGGAGGTAATCATAAGAGGAAATGGAGATGATGTTGAGAACATGATGCCGTTCAAGGCAGAAGAAATAGTTTTAGCAGTGGGAAGAGGTTTTTCTGCTGAAAGAGCAATGCGACTGTTACAAGGGGAGAACTCTTTACATGTTATAGATATTAGAGAATTTGCAGGAAAATCACAATCACAAATTGAGAGAATAAAGGGCAGAATAATTGGTGAAGGTGGTAGGGTAAGAAAAAACATTGAAGATCTCAGTGGCGCAAGTGTATCTGTTTATGGAAGAACCGTATCCATTATTGGAGAAGGTAAACAATTAAGATCTGCAATACATGCCATCACCTCTCTCTCAAGTGGTAGTACACATGGTAAAGTTTACAACACACTCCAAGAATCACGAAGAAAAGAAAAAATAGAAAAATTACAACTTTGGGAGGGAGAAAATGTCTTCGAATAAAGAAACATTTAGTCAAATTTCACCTAGTGAATTTTTCTATAGGAATAGGGACTTGGCTGGATTTAGCAATCCGACAAGATCCTTGTACACTTCTGTTAGAGAATTTGTTGAAAATGCATTAGACGCATGTGATCAAAAAAAGATACTTCCTGACATACATCTCTCAATTAAAGCAGTTGATCCTGAACAGGCTGATCCAAAGCACTACATTTTGACAGTAAAAGATAACGGACCTGGAATAGAATCAAAACATATTCCACATGCATTTGGCACGGTCCTTTATGGTTCAAAATTTGGTCTCAAACAAGCAAGAGGCATGTTTGGACTGGGAGCAACAATGGCGATATTGTATGGACAAATAACCACCAATAAACCAGTTACAGTTAGAAGCTGTTCAGACGGAAAAACACTTGATGAATTTGTTATGTTACTTGACATACAAAAAAACAAACCTGTAATCCTAAAACATAATACAAAAGAAGCAGCAAAGACAGGACTCACAGTAAGCATTGTTTTAGAAGGCGATTACTCAAAGGCTGGTTCTAAAATTCGAGACTATGTATCACAAACATCATTGATTACACCTTATGCTTCAATTACCTTTGAAGAACCAAACGGAGAAAAATTTCATTATCCTAGAATTGTAAAGGATATGCCTCCTCCCCCCACCATCATAAAACCTCACCCACATGGTGTTGATGTCGAAACATTGCGACGAATGATCACTGATACTCATTACCAAATTCCAACAGTTGATGACCGCATGATAGAGAAGATCAAAAAAGAATTGGGTGTGCAAAAGAAAAAACTAGGGGCAAAGGATATCCTTGACCGTGCACAAAAGAAATGGTCTGATCTTTCAAGACCAGTAAGAACAATAATTGCTGTTATGGCATTTCTTGATATTGATTTTGATGGACTGCAAAAAATTAGAATTGACGATATTGATGTTGCAAACAAGAAAGTCACCTATTGGGATTTTGGCAAAGCACAATCTCATGCAGTGGAGCTAGATACAGAAAATCCATACTATAAGCAGCTTGCAAATACTGTTCAAGGAGATACGCTTTTGACATTTTTAACAAGAAGATTCCAAAGAGTTGGGCCTACAACCGCAGAAAAATTCTGTGAGTTTGCTAAATTCAAACCTGAAAAGAGAATCGGTAGTATGACAAATGAAGAGTTGGTCAGACTTGCTGACGCCCTGCAAAAATTTGATGATTTCCTTGCTCCGGATCCTAGTTGTTTGGCACCTCTGGGAGAAGAACCCTTGTCTAAAGGAATAATGAAATTTTTCAATCCAGAATTTGCTGCAGTTATACAAAGAAGCGCATCTGCATATTCCGGATTTCCATTCATTGTAGAGATGGGAATAGCATATGGTGGAGATATTCCGCCATCAGGCCTTAAGGTATACCGTTTTGCTAATCGTATACCGCTTCTTTATGATGAAGGAAGTGATGTTGTTCTAAAAATTGTTAATGAAACAGATTGGAGTAGATATAAAATAAAAGGTGATCCTCCTCTTGTGATAGTATCTCATATCTGTTCTACCAGAATACCATACAAGACTGTGGGAAAAGAAAATGTTGCAGATAGACCTGAACTTGAACGAGAATTAAAGAATGCGTTACAATTTCTAGCAAGAAAACTTGCTGTACACATGTCACGACAAGGGGCAGCTGATATGGCAAAAAAGAGAGCAAATCTGTATTCAAAATATGTACCTCTAATAGCTCAATTTGCTACTGAATTATCGGGTAAGAAAAAAGAACCAAATTATAAGCAACTAATAAGGATGGGAAGTGAGATTGAAGAACAACAAGTCTAGTTCAAAATCAGCCGAGATCAGAAAAAAGAATCTACTTGCTTTACTGCAAAAGCATGGTCTTCACATCTACGAGGATCTTGATAAAGGAAAATTTCCGCAATTTATCATACCAAGTAGGTCTGTTAGTAACATTGTTTATGATAAAAAGTTAAGACAGTATGTACTTGGAACTGGAAGTGTAGTTCGAAGTTCAAGAAACATGTCTCAGCTTCGTTCTTATACACAACTTGCATGGTTAGCCTTTTTTGTTAATAGACTAGTACAAGAAGGCAAGTCCTCTACACTAAGAGACATCTACTATTCATCCCAGGCATTTAGCATCGATTTTGAAGATCAGCCAGAATCTGATAACATAATCGTAGACTTGGAAGCAGTTACCGCTTCACCACGTGAAGACTTTCATATATTTCCTGAAGAAAGAAGCAGCGTCTTTGGTGACTTGGTTATTGAATATACAGTTCCAGGGTATGAGGGAAAAAGAGTAAACCTATCAGATCATCCTGATGGATATTTGATAGGACCCAGCTTGAGTAGTGCAGAACTGGTTGATACCAGTGCTGAATTGGTAATTGCAATTGAGAAGGGTGGTCTTTTTACCAGATTTGTAGAAGAAAATGTACATAAAAAATTCAAAGCAATAATTGTTGATACTGCAGGACAAGCTCCACGTTCAACTAGAAGCTTATTACGTAGACTAAACAAAGAGATGGGTTTGCCGGTGGTCATTTTAGCTGATGGTGATGTATATGGTGAACACATTGCAATGGTTATAAAGTCAGGTTCTGCAAATGCAGCTCATTTACGAGAACTTACTGTACCAGATGCCAAATGGTTGGGTGTATGGGCAACAGACATTGAAAAATACAAACTACCAACTATTCCAATGACTGAATCAGACATAAAAAGAATTTATGATCTTCAAAAAGATCCTAGATATCAAGAAGGTAATTGGAAAAAACAACTAGAAGTGTTTCTTAAAATTAAAAGAAAAGCAGAGCTTGAAGCCTTTTCAAAATATGGACTTACCAACATCACTGACAAATATCTTCCAGCAAAACTGGAAGAATCAAAGAGTCTCTAATTTTCTTATTTTTAGTGTCAAAACACCATTTCTGTACTTGAAATCATGTATTCCCATGTCAGGTGTTGTTTCCATTGGGACCTCTTTTGAAAAATGTCCTGATCCTCTTATGTATAAAATTCCATCAATGAGTCTTACGGTAACCTGGTCTTCTGGACCTGGTACTTCAGCAACAAACACTATTTCTTTTTCACCTTTTATCAAATCATAAACCCAGTTCTTTGAATCAACTTCCTTTGGGGTATACTGTGGCTGACTATCATTAGTCATCTTTTTGAGAACTCTCACCCAATAAATCATAACTGCAGCAGTTATGCCAATTAAAATAAAACTAACATATCCTTCTGATGCCCTCATCGATAATACATAGACAACTCCCAAAAATAGCAATACCATCAAAGGGATGATAAAATCAAATGATTTGTCGTTTGAGTATCTGCTTTTGTAGTTAGCCAACGTGTTCTATATGTAAGACTGTTAAACCAAATATAAACACTCGTAGGATTATATGATTTTTTAATGTTAAAATCTACTACGGTACAAATGAATCGATGTCAAGTTGTTTCCCATCTTTTGAAAAGATCATGGTTTACTCCAAACTGATCTAGACATTTTCCTATTATGTGATTTATTATATCATCCACACTTTTTGGTTTGTTGTAAAAGCCAGGCATTGCTGGTAATACTATCACACCTGCTCTTGCAAGTTTTAACATATTTTCAAGATGTATGCTTGTCAGTGGTGTTTCTCTTGGAACTACAACAAGCTTACGCGATTCTTTCATGGTAACGCCAGCAGCTCTTGCAACGAGAGTTTCTTCATATCCATTTGCAATGCTGGAAAGAGTCTTCATACTACATGGTATGATTAGCATTCCATCTGTCTTGTAAGTTCCACTGGAAACACTTGCAGCCATATTGGAATCGTCAGAATAATGATCAGCCAAAGACTTGACATATTGAAAATCATAATCAGTTTCTAATGCTAGGCATTTTTTTGCCCATTCTGTCATAACAAGATGCACATCTATTTTGTATTTTTTGAGTACTTCAAGCGTCTTTACTCCATATATTACTCCAGAACTACCTGTAATGCCTACAACCAACCTCATGACGAAAGTTCACTCTTTCCATATTTAATCACAGCTGTGTTTTCTAACACCTTTAATTATTTGCAGACTCCTTCAAATATTTATGAGCGTTAACATTGACACTGTAGAAGAAAAGCTTGTATCTGAAGTAGGATTATCATTAATCCAAGCCAAGGTTTTCCTGTTAATAGTAACCAATGGAAGAATGTCTGCAAAAGACATTGCATCACGACTTGGTATATCAGAAAATGATGCAACACTTATAGGAAAAAGTCTAATTGATCTGGGAGGTCTTATTGACATTACAAAAACGGAATTTGAATCAATGCATCCAAGATTTGCTGTTGTTAATATGTATAGACGAATGTGCAATAGAGAAAAAATACAATTTAAAAAAAATATCTTGGTAGATAATATCTCTATTGTTCTTGAAAAACCATATGATGATGCAAGAACTAAATAGAGCCAATTTAGGAATAGGAATTATGTCTGTAGATCAAGATTCTTGTAAACATGAGATAGTCTACTTTGGTGTTACAAATCTGAATTATGAAAAAAGAACTATTGGATCGGTAGATACATGGCGATGTGTAAAATGTAAAAAGATCTTCTGTGAGGAAAAACAACTGGGAATTGAAAACATTGTAGATTATGTTGGGATGCCAAAGATTACTTCTGAACAAAAATGGACAGTTCTTTTATGTAGTCTCAAAAAACATAAGGAAAGATGGAAGCTGATCAAGATAAAGAAAGATGACGAGATTCAACATGAATGTCTTGATGAAAAAATCATAACATTGAAGGTAAAAGATTTTAAAATTCAAGATGATAAACATTCAAACTTTCTAATAGAAAATTCAATAAACAAAGCAATAGAGATCTAGGTTTCACATGAATATACAAATTCATATAAAAAATGTAAATGGGAGCCAAATTGCTGCTAAAATAACCGGGTTTTTTATTATCGATGGTAATGAATTCAAATTTCAAGCAATAGCCTTTGGAAGAATAGGTGGACATAACATTGGTGCAAAACTAACAAAATCTGTACAAAAAGAGCTAGTCAAACTTGGCTATAATGTGGATGAAGTCATAAATGAACTCCAACAAAAATTAGTTCGTGGAGATATGACTTTACCAGAAGGATTGAAAAAGGAAACTTTTGCAGACTCTTAGAACTGTGCTTCCTCAAATGCTTTATGACAACTACAGCCTCTTTTCTGTGGTATTAGATCTAGAAGAACACTAAGCACTTTCTTTGTAGTGGATACGTTTTTAGAAAGAGTTTCTAAGACTTCTTTGGCAGTTACTGGTTTATCAGCCCAGACATCATAATCTGTCACGGTTGATATTGATGCATAACACATCTGTGCTTCTCTTGCTAGCTGACACTCTGGTACTAATGTCATACCTATGATGTCTGCACCAATGACATTTTTGTAAAACTTGGATTCTGCTCTGGTGGAAAATCTAGGGCCTTCTATGCAGACATATGTTGCATCTTTATGTAAACGCAAATCCATTTTTTCCGCAGCTTGTGATATGGAACTTTGCAGCTCTGGACAAAAAGGATCTGCAACCGAAATATGAATGACTTTATCATCTTCAAAAAATGTTGTTTTTCTTGATTTTGTAAAATCAATAAATTGCATGGGCAGTACAAAATCTCCTGGTCTTAAGTCTTGTTTTAAACTGCCTACTGCTGATGGAGCTATTATTCTCTTAATTCCCATCTCCTTGAATGCCCATATGTTTGCTCTAAAGTTGATTAAATGCGGAGGAATGGTATGTTTTCTTCCATGTCTTGGCATAAAAGCAACCTTTCTGTCTTTGTAAATACCAACTGTAATAGAATCTGATGTTTTTCCAAACGGTGTGTCTATACGGATCTCTTTACTTTCTGTAAGTAAACCTGGATCATAGATTCCAGTGCCTCCAAAAATTCCAATCTCTGCTTGTTCTGTCAATATTTCACCAGTGATTTGTATCTATAATCCTTTATGGCTTTAGAGCCTTTTAGGTCGGTTAATTCAACAATGAATGCAAATCCACCTACGATTCCGCCTATCTTTTCAACTAATTTTGCCGCAGCCTTTGCGGTACCGCCGGTAGCCAAGAGATCATCACAAATAAAAACACGCTCTCCTTTCTTTAATGCACTTTTTTGAATCTCCATGACCGCAGTTCCGTATTCAATACTATACGAAACTTTATGAGTCACACCAGGGAGTTTTCCCTGCTTTCTAATCATAATCATTCCTTTGTTAAAATTCAATGCTAGAGCACAAGCCAAAGGAAATCCCCTCGATTCAATTCCTGCAAAAACATCAACATCTTTTGGATGAATAAATTTGGAAAATTCTTCTACAACCTGTGAAAGTGAAGAAGGATCTCTTAGTAGTGGACTGATATCTCTGAAAAGTATTCCTTTTTTGGGAAAATCTGGTATCTCTGCAATCTTTTCTTTCAAGTTCACAATTCGTTCATCATTGGAGGATGTAAAAAATATTTCTTAAATTGTATTTATTGAATTCTTATGTTAACAGAAGCAGTGCCTTTACTTGACGATGCTTGAACGGTAAAGCTTCCTATGTCAAATGTTGGAGGTATCTTCCATTCCACGCTGTAATCCCCTCTATTTGTAGTGGTAACTTGCATTCTTGTTATTTCAGTACTATTTGCTCCTAATATTTTGATAATCACTGTGGATGTGGCACCGGCATCTGAACCTGTGATCTGGACCAAGTCACCTCGTGTATAAAGTCCCGAGTCTCTGTCAAGTCGTACCGTGATTCCTTGGGTTGCAGATTTTACTGTGATGTTTACACTTTTATGATTAAGCCCACTAGTAGCATCTACAGTCCAAGTTCCTGGTGTTGCAGTAGCAGGTATTCTAAAATCAAATGAGGAGAAATGTCCAGATTTGTCTGTAAATGTCTGTATTGTTTTTACAGGTACTCCACTTGGGTCAACTAGAGACAAGTTTAAGATGGAATTTGCGTTAGCAGTTCCAAGTATTATCATACTGTCTCCAGGAACATAGGTGTCTTTTACAAGACTCAGATTTATCTGACCTGAACTGGTAGTAAGTCCTACTGCAAATGATTGTACTGCCTTACTACTGGTAGAACCTGTGAGTACTATTGAATAAACTCCCGGTGTATATGATGTTAGATTGAATGAATATGTGGCCAATCCGTCGGATCCAAGTGTAACGGTATCGGCAAATTTCTCTTTGTCAGAAGGATCTATTATAACCAGATTTAATGTAGAACTGGGCGTTCCTGCTATGTTGACTATGGGCTTGTCAGTATTGATGTATGTTAATTTGTCAAGTCTTATCGATAATGGTGCAGTAGGGTCCTCGCCTACTCCAAAGTATAATGGTACCTGATCATTTCCTTGTGTTGCTGTAAGAGTATATGTGCCCTTCATAGCAGAATCTTCCAATTGATAAGTAAATGATAATGTGCCACTAGATGTTACATTGACATCTTTTGAGTAGATCTGATGATTGGCAGGATCACTTAGGACAAAAGAAACTAGCTGATTTGAAATTGAAGTGCCATTTACCATAACCATGTCACCTGGATTATATTTTGTCTTTGCTGATACAAGAGCAATCTGATGAGTCGATACTACACTATATTGTTTTGAAAGTTGGTTTTTACCATCGGAGACATTTATTGTATACTTGCCAAAATCTCTGTCAATAGGTACAGTATTTGAAATAGAATAAGTACCTGTGTTATTTACCTTAGTTGAAAAAGTTGTTATTGCTTTACCGTTTGGATCAGACAAACTAAATGTTAACGTAGTGCCAGGAGTAGCTGTACCAGTAATTAATTTGCTGTCACCCCTATGATAAATCGGATCTACATTCATCGTTAGTGGAACATTTTGTGTTAGATCATGTATTTGTGGTGCGGCACGTATGTTAGTAGTAAATGTCTTAGTGTTTCCTTGCTGGTCTTTTATTACAAAAGTTGTGCTACCTGGTTGAAGGTTATTTGGTAGCTGAGCAGTAGCAACAAAATTTCCTTTATCGTTTGAGGAAAGTGTACTAATCTTAGCATTGTTAACATATAAATCTATATTAGATGATGCAGAAAAACTCTGACCTACAATTCTGACATGATAACCAGGTGAGGGCTGTGATGGGATTATTCTAAAAGTAGATGTATCTAAAACGGCTCTAGGAGTTGATTGCTGATTGTTTTCTTGATTTGGCTGTTGGTTATTTCCTTGATTTGATTGCTGTTGATTATTGCTTTCGTTAATTATTGTGCCTCCAATTTCTCCAGAACCTAATTCGTTGTTATTTGCATCAAGTGCGCGCCAGCTAAAAGATGGCGAGGATTGATCTGTTCCTATCTCAAATGTAGATGTTTTTCCAGGCTTTACTGGATTTGTTGTTGCAAAAGCTACGGAGGTTTGAGAGTTTTTCTTTCCAACCCATCCGTTATCTAACTTGAATGATTTGAATTCACCATTTTTAATTTCCAAAATAAATGTGACCAAGTTGGAATTACTTGTAGGATCATTTGTAACCTCTATTGTGGTCTTGCCATTTGTAGTAGTGGCAGTTGCAGTGACTGGATTTGCTGCATAGACATTAGGAACAAAATTGATAGTAAATATGCTACTTACAAGTAGAACTAACAAGATAATTGATTTTAATAACACCTTACTCATAGTTCGATGAACTAATCTCTCAATTAAATCTTAATAAGGAATCATCCTTTTGAATCATTTTTGTATATGTATCTAGCCGTAATGCTCTCATCTGACATGTACTGATGTCTTTGAAACAAGATTCTGGTTCTGTCTTATTCTTTCTGCAATTAGTCTGTATATACCTCTGAATTGGTCTTTTGTCTTATCTGATAAAAAGTCAGTTTCTCCTAATGATATTTTCTCACATATGTATCTGCAAATTTCTTCTCTATCAAAATTTTCCCATCCCAAGTGATGATTTTCTTTCCAAATCTCGTTTAGGTTGTCAATAATGCTTTTTTTGCCCCTGCTTTCCACATCTTCCTTTGTCAGGGTGGTGTATCCTTCTTTTCGTAGTTTTACTTCATAAGTTTGATTTACTGCATACAAGTAATCGTTATCAACTAGCAAATCTTCTAAGAACTGTTTAGGTTGTCCTCCAATCTCAAAGAATATCATTTGAACTGATTTGAATCCATTAGATTCCAAACGACTGGAGATTTGCCTTGATTCGTCTGTATTATCAAGCAGTATGAATGTGTCATATCCGTGATTTCTATAAAATATTGCAAGTGACATTACAGAATTTTTACTATATGCTGGAACTATATTCAATGGATTCATTGAAAGATTTGGATCCTTTAGGAACTTGTCAAAGGCATTAAGATACATACAATCTGCCATTGTTTCTACGATGATTACTGGTCTTGAATTAAAACCAATCTGCTTATCAACTACAGATTCAACTAAACCTCTTGAGAGTCCATACAGTATAGGTATTAGAGTTTGATCATCCGCATTCCAATAATCATAATAGATTTTACTTAGGTGTCTTCTTTTATCAAGCTCAACTACGAGCAAGTTTCCTGGAGTATAATCAAATATCATAAATGGTGAGTGTGTAGCGTATAATATTTGATTAGAACCTGCCAAGCCTTTTAGTAAATCTGAGATTCCTCTCTGTTGTGCAGGATGTAGATTTCTTGCTGGCTCATCAAGTAATAGTATGGCTTCTTTTAGCTCTGCCTTCTGTGTTTCAGCAGCAAAATTAACAATAAAGGAGAATGTCCATTTGAATCCCTCTGCACGTCTGTTGAGGAGTCCGGTGTTTGTGACTGTCCCATCTTTGTGAACGTCAGATATTACTACACTTAGAACATTTCCTGGGTTCCATCTCAATTCTACGTGTATTGGATCTCCCTTCCAAGCTGGGTTTAATCTGTCACTTAGTTTTCTACTTGCAGTATGTAATAATTTTATCAACCTTGAGGGGCTATTCTGAACCTCTTCTAATTTTTCAGCATCAAGTTCGGCCAAATAAAACAGGTTCATTACAGTTTCTGCCTTGTCGAATTCCTCGACATATTCCAAACCTTTTGGTCTTATTCCTCTTGTCTCCCTGAGAAATTCTTCAAGATCTATGTTTCCTAGGATTTTCTTGTAATCAGAAAAGTAAACAAAACGAGGATGTAACTTGTCTTCAATAAAATTTTCTAATGCGGATCTTTCTGTAGTACCAATTAACATGTTATCAAATATGATGTCAAGATCTTGGTAGATCTTTTTCCATTCTGAGATTATCATTGGATGGTCTGAGGCAAGAAGATAGATGTTGTTGTTAAATTCAGCCATCATGTCCATGAAAACATCTCTGGTTCTTGGAGGTGGGGCAAGTAGGAATTTGGTATCGACCCTAATTCTAACCTCATTCGGCATGGAATTTACAAAAGACTGTATTCTGTCTACAAAGTTTTCCCATGAATTTAGTCTCTTACTTGCCTCTCCGCTAATCTTGATGTCTCCAAAATCATACTGTACCCGAGGTTCTTTGTTAGTTCGGTAAATCTTTAGTTTTTTTATATCTTGTAAATTCGGAAATTTTTCTCTAATCAAAGCAGTCTCTTTTTCACTTAGCTCAAAATCGCCTTCCGCTAATTTTATCTCCGACTTTAACTCCTCTGTCATTTCATCACAAAGATCTAATTCTGAAATCTTGGAATCTTTGTTTAGTAATGTAAGCGCCTCAAGTATTGTGGTTTTTCCACTCTCATTTCTACCTACAAACGCAGCCAGATCGCCAACTTTTATCTCACCAGAATCATGTATGCATCGAAATGCACGCACACGAAATTTTCTAAGCCGCATCTAGCGGCTATTGACTTGTCTATGATTTAACTTATTCGTCAAAATTGTCGACAAGAAAGATTCCCACCAAATAGATATATGGGAATTGAAATGGTTAGATAACGAAATGGCAGTAAAAAAGATTGTTTATCTTGTTTTTATCTTTCCAATAGCAATCTCATTTATCTTTGGCGGATATGTGTTATCTGATGTGCTAGGACAACCTGACCGACAACTAAACATGATGCAATTCAATTTTCCATCGCCATCTGTGCAACAAGGTGACAAAGACATTAGAATAGTGAATTTTACAGAATCCTATTCTGTTCTAAACCCGCCAAGTTTTTCTGTTAGAGTAACTGACACGTCATTTGATTGCGGTGACTTATATCTTACAATTTATGATCTTAACACATCGCCAAAACAAGTAGTAGCTCAGAATGCCTATTTCTCTCAATGTTTTGTTTCAACCAATAGCACTATGCCAATAAATGATGTATTTACCCCATCAATCAAATCTGGTAATTATCAAATCGTAGCTGAGATGATGGATAAATCAAATCAAAAGAACATTAGTGTAACGGCTAACTTCAAAATACAATAAAGGAATTATATGTTATATATTGCGGTTCTTATATTGTACAGTGAGGAAATATTCTGTTATTAAAATAATATGGCTAAAAAAGATAAAAAACTAACAAAGAAATCTGAAGAAACACAGGAAGAAAAACCAAAGAAAGAGGCCAAACCAAAGAAAGAGGCCAAACCAAAGAAAGAAGAAAAGAAGGCCAAAGAACAAAAGAAAGAGGCCAAACCAAAGAAAGAAGAAAAGAAGGCCAAAGAACAAAAGAAAAAGCCTGAGGAATTACTTGAAGAAGAACTATCAAAACTAAGCGAAAAAGAAATTGAAAGTTTTGAGATTGCAGGCCTGGATATGGAAAAATTAAAGAGTACAGTTTTGGATCTGGTAGCAAAACGTGGCGACGATGGAATATTTCAAAGTGATCTTTGGAAGAAACTCAAACTCTCAAGCAGAGACGGATCAAGACTTGCACTAAAACTAGAAAGACATAACCTAATCAAACGAGAAAAAATTCTTGAAAATGGTAGATGGACATACAAACTAAAAATCGTTCATGTGCCTGTAAGTACTCAATCAATCGAATCTGCGCCATGTCTAATTTGTCCAGTTGAACAAAAATGTACACTTGAAGGAGAGGTTAGTCCAAGAACATGTCCGTTAATAGAACAATGGGTTTTAACAGAGCTTAGTACAAAGAAGACAAAGAAATGAAACTAATTGATGCAAGGCGTGACTTGTACAGGAGACTAGCTCATCAAGAAGGATATAGGAGCAGAGCTGCATACAAACTCAAAGAACTAAACAAATCTTACAGAATTATCGGTCCTGGTTTTTATGTTCTTGATTTAGGATGTTCTCCTGGAGGATGGACGCAAGTAGCTGTAGAACTTTCTGGAAACAGAGGAAAGGTTATGGGAATAGACAAATCATATGTTGAAGAAATTCCAAATGCTCATATCATAAGGGGAGATATTGAGGATGAATCAATTGTAGAATCAATTTTTGATTATTTTGGAGGAAAAATAAACGCAGTAGTATGTGATCTGTCGCCTCAGGTCACAGGAACTTGGTCAATTGATCATAGTAAACAAATCTCTCTAAACTACGCTGCAAGCAAGATTATGGACCATGTTTTGGCAAAAAAAGGAAATGCCCTATTCAAAGTCTTTGACGGTGAATATTCTAATGAATTTAGAGATTACATCAAAAAGAAATTTGTCAAAGTACAAATAAAAAAACCCAAAGCCAGCAGGAAAACCAGCAGTGAATTGTATTTTTCTTGCCTTGGTTATCTTGGCGCCTAGACTATAGATATAATTTCATTAATTTTAGCATCTGTCTTAAAGGCAGATGGATGCATGCTTGTTATACTTGCTTTGAATCCTGAACTATGTAGTTTTTCAATTGTTTTAGAAAGGGAGGTGGGCGCAGAATGTTTTCTATGTGCAATTTCATCTAATGTATAGTAAGCTTGAGGCATGTCAATTTCCTGTTGACATTTTTCCAGAGTTTTTTTACAAGACTTGTCTACTTGGAAATTTTCCTCCTCTAATATCATATTTGTTAAAAATTCCTTGTCATACAAAGTTCCAATCCACAAGGGACCACCAAGTCTTGCTTTTGAACCGCAGAGATCACATGTAATGATTACCTCCCTGAGCACTTTTCTGTTACCACAATTATCACAGTGTAGTATGTATCCCATCTGATCTTTTGTATTTGTTTTAACCAATAACTTGGTGTATACTTTGTAATAATGCATGCTATGATGTACAAAAAGCGGAGCTATCATTACATCCATTCTCCCTGCAACTAGATTTATACATCCTAGAACAAGTCTGAGTGCAACTTCATTTCCATATTCTGTTCTCAAGGGCAATCCATAGTACTTACGTTTACATGCATCAGGAAATATTCCGTGTAATACAGTAAGATCAGTAGCTGTGACTGATAGAAGACCACCATGAAAAGTAGCTCTTATCCCACAATCAAGATAACGTGAAGGTGATCCAAAAGGATCAATATCTACAATAGCACCTCTTCCTTCTCTATGTGAGTGTAAACTCAAGAACCTACATGCTTCATTTTCTGAAAAATCACATTTTGTAACGTGATTTAATTGTACAATCTTTTTTGCAATCTCAAGAGCACTTGGGTTTACGTCATTTACAAAAACCTTTTCTATGTTCTCTATTTCCTTTGCAACCCTGATACTTCTAGCACCAATTCCTGCAAGTGAATCAAGAAAAATTTTTGGCCCTTTGAAGTTTTTCAAAAATGCTGAGTATGCAATTATTGAAAAATCTCTATTGATTCTAGCGCGTGGATTAAAAAATGCTGGTTCTCGAGGAGGTACTTTTTCAACCATGGACTCTTTTGGTACTAGAAGCTTTGTTTTTCCTTCTATTATCTCCACAAGTTCTGCTTCCAACTTGTAACAACTCTACTTAAATGATTTAATACACCTAGCGCAAGGGAATCTCAAATGCTTGTTTGTGGTGTTGATGATGCTGGAAGAGGATCGGTTATAGGACCACTTGTCATTGCAGGTATATCAATAGAAAAAAACAAGATAAAATATCTATCGGAAATTGGTGTAAGAGACTCTAAACAACTTACTCCCGCATCACGACAACGAATGTACAAAAAGATACTATCGATAGTAGACGGATATCATGTGGCAAAGATATCACCCAAAATAATAGATCAAAGTGTGGCAACAAACGATCTAAATCAACTAGAGGCTCGTTATATGGCAAAAGTGATTGCAAAACTAAAGCCTGATTTATCTTATGTTGATTCTTGTGATGTTATACCAAAACGGTTTGGCATGAGAATCTCTGAAATGGCACAATCAGGAAAAATTCATTCCAGCCATCATGCAGACAGGAAATATCCTGTTGTTTCGGCAGCATCAATTATAGCTAAGGTAAATCGAGACAGGGAGATAGAAAAATTACGTAAGAAACACAACCTTGGCAGTGGGTATCCTTCTGACGCAAAGACCATGAATTTTATTAAAAGTTGGGTACAACAAAAGAGTGGAGTTCCTAAATTTGTCAGAACAAGTTGGAAGCCAGTTAAACTATTGATGAGAACAGTCTAGATGTCATCCCAAATATTTTGCAATTATCATTGCATGATCTCCTTCATATGGTTCCAAATTTATCTCTTGGATTATTTCAAAATTATCTGCTAATTTCTTTGCTTCAGATTTGATTACATCAGAAGGTTTTCTTGTAACATCTATGCTTCTAGTTTTGATTACTAACATGATATATCCACCTTTTTTCAAATAGGATTTGCAGTTTGCTATTGCAATCTCAGTTTGGTCTGGTTGTGCAATGTCTGAATAAACAACATCCACTTGACAGTACACTGAAAAATACTCTTTTGGGTTTCTTGCATCTTGTAGTATTGGAACTATGTTTGATCTAAGCGATGCCACTCTATCAAGAAATTCTCGTGCAACTCTGCTTGCATGTTCGACACAAAATACAATTCCGCTAGGACCAACTATGTCAGATACGTGACTCGCAGTAGTTCCAGTAGATGCTCCAAGGTACAAGACTTTGGATTTTCTAACAATTGGTAAAGTTTCAAGCCCATTCATTATTGCTGCTGCGAGTTTACTCCTGTACGGATCCCATGCTCTAAACTCTTCATCTTTTATTTTTACTAACTTTTCTCGATATACTTGATTTCCTGGAACTAGATTGATAGTGGCAAGTCTTCTTTCGCCATCTACCTTAACCCAGAAAACATTACCTTCTTCGTTTTCCAAACTTCTTTCTCTTATTTCTCTTCCAGTCGTTCTTTTTCTCTCTTTGTCTACCAAAACCGCTGCCACGTCTATCTCGCTGTTCAAACTGTGGTCTTCTAACTGGTATGGGTGGCCTTTCTGTTGGCTCTTTGTATTTTTCACCTATCTCTTTGATTCGTACATTAAGCTTCTCAAATAACATTTCATTTTTTCCTGCACCAAACACATCTACTCTTGCTGCAATAGCTGCTTTTGCAGCAATTGCTCTTGCAATCTTACCGCGTTGCCATCGTGGTGCAGCATGAACTAGTGGATGTTGGAACAGTAGACCATGCTTTGGAGGTTGGGCTCCTGTCTTGAGTGCGCGAAACAGAGCTTTTTCTGCCCCGAGTACTTGGATTGTGCTTGCCGGAATTGACGCGAGTTTTTTCAAACTTCCTGCCTTGGCAAGCATTCGTGCTCCAACTGAAGTGCCAAGTATACCTGATACGTTTGGAGCTACTACTTGCATTTGTGACTCTATGTGTTTTTCCAGTGTATCTCTTAACTCAAATAAATCTAAGACCTGCTTTGCAATACTTTGTACTATCACAAGATTTTCATTTGATATCTGACCGCCTCGGCTTTTTTGTTGTAACAATGAAAGCATCTCTGCTTTCTCCTCTGGAAATCCTGCATCGAGATATATTTTTTGATTAAGGTCATTACGTCTGCCTGCAATGACAATTTTTGCATATCCGCTTATTGTGTCAATCAAGTTGTCAAGCTCTGGAAAATGCAATCCGTACCATTCACGTAATCGAGAACTAAGTAAATTGATCATCTTATCTGTTTCATCCAAGCCATTGATTGCTTGAATTATGTGCAAGTCAGGGCTCTCTGAAGTTTCAGTTACTCTTGAGGATGAAAGCTGCATTGCAAAATCACGTAATTTTGATCTTGCCTCATTTTCGTCCTTTGCAAACCCCGAGTCAACTAAAACTCTTAATTTAGATGACTGGATAGTCTCTATCTTTTTTTCCTCCATGAGTTCTGCTTCGATTGATTTTTTCCTTAATGTCTTAACTAGTGATGCATCATTGACATGGACACTCATACCTGTACTTGATAGAAAATCTTCTAAACTGCTCAAACCTGTCTTATCTTTTTTTAATTCTACATAATCTTTGGCAGGATTTGAAAATGGAATAGATTTTATGCATTTGTTGTCATCAAAGACTGCAACGCCCAATTCCGTCAAAATTACAGAATACATACAAGGCATTTTCATGTCTTACTAAAAAAGGTAACATTAGGTTTGTCACATCAACCATTATAAGACAACTATTTTTTATAATTAGAAGTGAGTCCAGACATCTCAACTACTGTAGGTCCAATAGCCCTTGAGAGACCAACTATGCTTGCTTCTGGAATTTTGGGTATATCGCTTGACGTTTTTACTCGTCTATATAAGGAAGGTGCGGGCGCTCTTGTTACAAAATCACTAAGCAAAGAACCATGGGAAGGATATTCAAATCCGACAATAATTGGAGTAAAAAGTGGATTTCTAAACGCAGTGGGGCTATCAAATCCAGGCGCCACTTATTTTGCAAGTATGATTTCATCTAACAAATCAATACCAATCATACCAAGCTTAGTTGGTTCAATACCTGAAGATTTTACCTTTATGATAAAACAATTTGAAAATGTAAAGATACTTGCATATGAACTGAATCTGTCTTGTCCACATGTCGAAAAAGTGGGACTAGAAGTTGGCGATGATCCTGAACTTGTAACAAAAATAGTCAAATCAGTAAAAAAAGAATCAAAGGTTCCAGTAATCGCCAAAGTGGGACTTGGCACATCTGATTATCTTGATACGGTGAAAGCAGCATGTGATGCTGGAGTTGATGCAATAACTGCAATAAACACGTTAAGGGCTATGGCAATTGATGTTGAAACAACACGGCCAATCTTAAGTCATAAAATAGGTGGACTTTCAGGAACTCCGATAAAACCAGTAGCGGTTCGTTGTGTTTATGAAATTGCAACTAAATTTGATATTCCGATTATAGGCTGCGGCGGGGTTTCAAGCTGGGAAGACGCAGTAGAGTTTATCTTGGCAGGAGCAAGTGCAATTCAAATTGGAAGTGCAATATCTGAAAAGTGGATTGGAATATTTTCTGAAATAAACAATGGAATTTCAAATTACATGGAAAGAAAGAACTTTATGAAAATCAGGGACATGGTTGGAATTGCAAAAAAGTATTGACACTCCAAAAATTGTAACAATTGAAAAAGTTGTAGATGAAACTCCAACTGTTCGTACGCTTGTATTTTCTGATGAAACATTTTCCAAGGTATTACCAGGACAATTTGCAATGGTTTGGATTCCTGGAATAAATGAGCTTCCAATGAGTGTAATGATATCACAAGAAACAGGAAAAGCTGCATTTACAGTCCGTAAACACGGTTATGCCTCGACTGAACTTTATTCTATGAAAGTGGGAGATAAAATCGGAGTACGCGGTCCATATGGCAATTCGTTTACAATAAAGAAAGGAAAACTACTTTTGGTAGGTGGTGGAACAGGTCTTGTTCCATTGTTAAGGCTGGTTACATATCTTGATAAATCTGATGATGTAACCTTGATGATAGGAGCAAAAACAAAAAGTGAAGTATTTTTTGAAGATCTTGCCAACAAATTATTGCCACAAAAGCATCAAGTAATTATTGTAACAGATGACGGAAGTTATGGTGGAAAGGGATTTGTTACTGACGCAATGGAGAATCTACTAAAGGAAAGCACTTTTGATGCAGTATACACTTGTGGACCTGAAAAAATGATGTACAAAATAGTACAACTTGCAACTGCAAAAAAGATCTATGTGGAGGCAAGCATTGAAAGAATGATGAAGTGTGGCATTGGAATATGTGGAAGCTGTTGTTTTGGTGAAGTCTTAACGTGCAAAGATGGCACCGTTTTTGATGGTCAATATTTGCTTACAAACAAAGAGTTTGGTTATACCCATAGGAACAAAGCAGGCGTAATTGAGAACTACTAACCACATGAAAATACTGGAAACCTTAAAATGATATTAAAATAGACTCAGATTGAAAATTGGGTCATCCTAAAGTCGTATTAACTGCAGATCGTACATTAATGTCTCCATATCGTGGGATATCTCTTGCAACGTTCTTTGGATGTGCTCCTGCAGTAGACCCAAACAGACCAAAAAATAGCATGTGGTATTTTCTTCTCAAAGATCAAGTTACTCCAAAAATACTTTTTGATTTTATTTGTAATCCAATCACTCATCACAATGGAGTTGCAGATTATGCTCCATATGGACTAAGAAAGGTAGAAGCGGCTTTGCTACGCGATGGATACAAGAGAGAAGATGTGGTTGTTGCACATCCTGATCATGTTGACAAATTCATAGGTCCTGAAACTGAAGTAGTTGGTACCTATGAAATGGATCCACTTGGCATGGGTCCTGTAACCATGACATTTACTTATGGTAGAAAACAAACATCATACGATGAATACTATAATCGATACTTGCACATGAAAATAAATGAGGCAAAGAAAAAAAATGGAAGTCATGCCAAAGTAATTGCCGGCGCATCTGGAACTTGGCAGTATAATTATGATCCAAAGAAGATACAAGAATATGGTCTGTATGCTGTCTTAGAAGGAGAACTAGGCGGAATAGCGCCAGAGATTGACGGACATGCAGGAATGTTTTTTGACAAACTAATCAAAGGCGAATTTGAAAACATGAATCCATTTGTAAAAAGCGATTTCAAGGTTGAGATAAAAGAATTTGGTAGAGACAATAACAAATTTCATGGAAGATTCATTCACTACTGGGATGAACCAGAAGTAGACCACATTCCAGAAATTGTTGAACCAAGCATGCACGGAATGGTTGAGGTAATGCGTGGATGTGGAAGAGGTTGCAAGTTTTGCGATGTTACGCTAAGACCATTAAGATATTATCCTCCAGAGAAGGTAAAGCGCGAGATTGAGGTAAACCTCAAGAAGGGAGGTCAAAAAAATGCATGGCTACACAGTGATGATATTTTTGTATACGGTCTTGATCCAAGAAAGACAAAAAACATGGCACCAAATAGAGAAGCATTAGAAGAACTCTTTAGTGCGGTCATGTCCACTGGAATCGCACATACAAATCCAACACATGGAACACTTGCTGGTGCAATTGCAGATGAAAAACTAATTCCAAACATCTCAAGAATTATCAAGGCAAGTCCATCAAACAAGATAGGAGTTCAATGCGGATTTGAGACTGGCAGTTTGAGATTGATTGGCAAATATGCTGACAGGAAACTTTCTCCATACAAGCCAGAGGAATGGCACTGGGTTGTAAAAGAGGGTGTAAAGACTCTAAATGAGAATCACTGGATTCCGGCATTTACACTTATCATGGGTCTTGATAATGCTGAGACTGAAGAAGATGCATGGGAAACTATTAGACTAATTAGCGAATTGGAAACAGAACAACCAGAATCAATGTTTACTACAACGCCGCTAACCTTTGTACCAATTGGATTGCTTGAGAAATCAGAGTTTTTCGATATTGGAAATGAAATGACCGCAGCACAACTAGGTGTCATGTACAAGACATGGCAACACAACTTCAAGTATGGAATACAAAAATTCATGAACAAGACAGGACACAATAGTCCAATCAAGAGAAGATTGTTTACCGCTCTTGCAAGATCACTTGGAGGCGTACCTCTATCTGCAATGGAAAAATATGCAAGAAAGAAAGGCGCAGAGCACGAACGAGTAATTGATACTATCAAAACCAAGTACTGGTAAAACCAAATACATAAATTGAATTAGAAAAGCAGTTTATTTGTGCCAACACACGGATCGCTTACAAAAGCAGGAAAAGTAAGAGGACAAACTCCAAAAGTTCAAGCAAGAGAAAGACATGGAATCATCTCAAGCATGAGAAACAGAGAAAATTTTAGAAAAAGATTTGTCCTAAAAAGAGTCCCGGGCCAAAACAAAGAAGGCCAAAGAAGAAGACGTTAGATTTTCTAGACATAATTTCATCAGCATGATCTAGTTAGCTAATATTCAATCAATTTCATTAAATCCAAACCAGCTAGAAAATTAGTATGTCATATCATTGTAGCTATAAAATTTCTTTTTTCTCAAGAGATGGTCCTGAAGTACATATCAAACGTATTAAAAACAAATTTTCAGATTTTGTATAAAAATGCCTGGAATCATCATTCATGTCAACAATCAGATTATTTCCTAACTGATGAAAGCTTCGATATTGATTATCAATTGTGATAATTAAGCTAGTTTTTTTATAATTTTCAACAAAGAATCAATAGTTGGTCATAAGATATCTTTTGGTGAGGGGGAGAGGTGGCACCTGTCTTGGTTCCCGACTGGACAGGGATTTAATTAAACAAACATTATTTTAGAATTCTATGATAGAAAATATTATAAAATATCGCTTGCCGTTCGTGATGTGGGTTTCTTGGAACACCATAAGGCTGCTCTGGTATCATGCATAGAGATTACTTTGATGAGAAGTGGAAATACCAATTTTAACTTGATAGTGGCAAAACTTAATGCACTTTATGATTGTCAGATTAGAGATTGTTATGACCACCCTGAGTATTTACAAACAGTGCTCAAAGAAGTATACAAAGATGATTACAAATCCATTATACATGAGATCAAAACGTGCTTGGATGATCTAGTCAATGAAAAAGACATATCTGACTTCTTCAAAATCATGGAAAAATAACATGACAACAAGTGAATGACCTTGATACAGAACACTAATAGGAAAAAAACTTGACAATACACATTTGCCCTTTATGTAGGATCAAAGTGGAATTTGATTATGATTATCAGATAAAATATTTTTGGTGTGATGATTGTAGAAATAGAGTAAGACAATACTGGACACCATTTTCTTTGACTTAATATTGGTGATAATTAGCTATGATTTATGTTTGAATTAATTGTATTTTTCACATCGTTCAAGTATATCTTTGTGGAAGGTGGCGAACAAGCACTAGTAGGTATAGGTACCGCAAGCAAAATTGGATTAAAAAAGACTCTGAAGATTACTGCATTTGGAATTTCAGTTGGAATTGTACTGTATTTCATTTTTCTAAAGTTTGCGGGTTTTGTGCCTACTAATATTCTTGAAATTGCTCTAGGTATTGGATTATTGTTTTTTAGTGGTTTAATGTTCAAGGAGTATTTTGAGAATGAAGCCAAAGTTGATCTGACTGGATACGAGATAGCCTACTTTTACATCGCAATGCTTGAAGCAGTAGAAAATTCTGTTGCTTTGGCCACATTTAGTTTGATTGAACTTGAAAGTGCATTGATAGGATTTACTATTGCAATAGGTCTGATTATTGGATTGATATGGCTTGGAACAGTGAAAAATATTCCATTGAGAATAACAAGACTAGTAGCTGGAATCCTTCTTACAAGTACAGCAATACCTTTGATCCTGTATGGCATTGGTATCAGTACTCCAGAATTAATGCATTGGTTCATGCCACCAATAACCTAAATCTCATCAACTGAAAATTACAGAAACAAAACCAAAGGTCATAATCACAGATGGATTGAAATCATATTCAAAAGCTTACCGAAAGGAGTTATGGGAAATGAACAGACAAAAGAGAACTTTGCATATCAAACACATTCTATTATCAGGCGATATGAATAACAATAAGATGGAAAGAATGAATGGCGAGTTTAGAGATAGAGAGAAGATTATGAGAGGTGTCAAAAAGTATAATTCAATAATGTTTGATGGTTATCAGATGTATCATAACTATCTTAGACCACACATGGCACTAGATGGAAAAACACCATCAGAAGCTTGCGGAATAACAATTCAAGGTGACGATAAGTGGAGGACATTGATAGAAAATGCAAGTCGATAATAATTTAATAGAAATTTATGGTTTAGGTATGATTATTCTAGGTTTTATTTTGGGTTCTACGTTTGGAAAAACTGGGATCAAAAAAGAACAGCAAACCTATCATGAAAAGACCGACAAGGAGACCCATTAACATGCCAAAGATGGGGTTCGAAATATACGCAAAATGTGCATACGTTTCAAAAATAGCTTTTAGAAAATTATCAAAAATAACAGTCGAGACACCAATTAGGATTCCTCTATTACTACGAATTCTTTTTGATATAAGTAAAAGTGAAGCACCTATCATTCCAAAAATACCTCCAAGTGAAAAATACAATTCAATAGGTTGGGAGATCCCAGAACATTGAGTCTGAAGATTAAAACCTTGCAAGCTCAATGTATAATGAAACCCATTACTAACACAGACCAAAATATGCCCAAATTCATGAATAATACCAATGGGATAAAACAAAAGTCCTGCTACAATAACAGCAGTAAAAGCAGTCTTTCTTTGCTTCAAGTTTTTGAAAAAAATATCTTTATGAAATTTCAATATTCGATCAAATCCTTCTACCACATCTTAAACAGATCCAATGAGCCGACACTTTACACGAAAAATTGTCAACTAAATGTGCTATGAAGTTTACAGAACCTTCAACCGACATATTTATTAGGTACTGGTACCGTACCATACGGTAAGATGGACGATATAAGATTAGAAAGTCTTGATGGGGTAGGCCCCGTAACTTCCAAGAAGCTAAATGATGCAGGTGTTCACAGCATACTAGATCTTATTGTTAGAGGACCTGTAGACATATCCGAAATTACAGGCATGGATAAAGATGCTGCTGAAAAGCTGGTAAACAAGGCACGACAACAACTAGTTGAAAGTGGTCAACTTGCAAAAGAGTTTGTCACGGCAACTGAGATTTATAAAAGAAGACAAGACATTGGCAAAATCTCTACTGGAACCAATTCTCTTGATACTTTGTTTGATGGTGGAGTAGAAACACAAGCTGTTACTGAATTGTATGGTGAATTTGGATCTGGAAAAACCCAGTTCTGTCATACTCTATGTGTAAATGTTCAAAAAGCAAAAGATGAGGGTGGACTAGATGGAGGTGTGCTGTATATCGATACAGAGGGAACATTTAGACCAGAAAGGATTGTTTCAATTGCAAAAGCAAAAGGACTTGATCCAGAAAAAGTACTCGATAGAATTATTGTAGCAAAAGCATACAACAGTTCTCATCAAGAGCTCATCTTGCAAGAAGCAGGTCCTATAATTGAACAAAACAAAATAAAACTAATTGTTGTAGATTCTGCCGTAGGTCTGTTCAGAGCAGAGTATCTAGGTAGAGGTACTCTCTCTGTTAGACAACAGAGACTAAACAAGTTCATGCATCTGCTATCTAGAACTACAGAAGCATACAATATTGCAGCAATAGCAACAAATCAAGTTCAGTCATCTCCAGATACATTCTTTGGTGATCCGACACGACCAATTGGAGGAAATGTTGTAGCACATGCTTCAACCTACAGAGTTTACCTCAAGAAATCAGGTAAGAAGCGAATTGCAAGGATGGTTGACAGTCCGCATCACCCAGAACAAGAAGTACTCTTTACGGTAACTGAGGCAGGCGTCTCAGATCCAGAAGAAGAAACAAAGAAGAAAAAGAAAGAAGATTCTGAAGAATAGATGTCTTAGTTGGAATAAACTTCCAACCCTACATGTTTTTTCACTTTTTAGCCAGTAAGTGTTAAATTAAGGTCAACTCAAGTCCCTACGAATATGACTACCAAGAAGCCATCTGGTCATTCACATGGTTTTATGCACAAATCTCGTTCTGTCATGACAAAGGACAAAACAAGAGGTGTGTCCTTCCTATTGCGAAATTATACAGTAGGGGACAAGGTCTTAGTAATCATAGATCCATCACAACACAAAGGACTACCGCATAGACGGTATCATGGAAAAGTAGGAACTGTGGATAAAGTGGGTCGTAGAACTGTAACCTTGGGTGTCAAACTAGGTAACAAAACAAAAACATTAATCACTAGGCTTGATCATATCAAACCATTCGGTGTGTAGTATATGGAAGAGATAAAGAAGAAACAAGCAATTTCTATACCAGAGGTTAAGGAGATTATGGAAAAAGTTGATCCTGAATCTATGGATCAAATCCAAAGATGGACATATGATTATGTTACCAAGTTTGCTAAAATTGACTCAAAGGCAGGAAAGAAACTAAAACAACAACTAGTAAAAGAATGTGGAATTACAGAAGAAGAAGCAGTGGAGATTGTAAACAATTTACCATCTACTGAAGCTGAACTTCGTGCATTCACATTTGGTTGGAAAAAACTGATTCTAGCAGAAACACTAGACAAAATGTTAAAGATCATCAAGGAGAACGCGTAGTTTCAGGAGTGGATTCTTCTTGGAAAGAGCTCAAACTAGAAAGTATGAAGAGTACGCATACGTCTTAGATTTTGTAACTCGAGGTAAATCGACTACAGTTCGTGGTAGAGATGGAATTATAGTTACAGCACTAGGCGAAGAAAGACTCACAATACTTGAATTATTGGCAATACCAAATTCTACTTTTGAAATTGGTGAACGTGTATACATTGGAAAGGAAGGTAGAACCAAGATACTTTCTGTACTCGGTAGATTGGAGTATAACCAAATATCATCTTCTGCACAAAGCGAATTAAACTCAGTAGTAGAAAAAATAGTGGCACAAAATGAACAAAGATTTATTGATTATCTAAACAATGCACAGCCTCTTACACCAAGAATTCATGCACTTGAACTAATCCCTGGTATTGGCAAGACATACATGAAAACCATGTTGGAAGAACGAGAAAAGAACAAATTTGTAGATTTTAAAGATCTTCAAGAACGGGTAGGACTAAAAGAACCAGCAAAACAAATTGCAAAGAGAATCATCGAAGAAATCACAGGTGAAACAAGGATGAATCTCTTTGTTAGAAAATGAATAAACGCCAGTCACTCGGGCAGCACTTTTTAAAATCTCAATCAATAGCAAAATCTATTGTAAATTTTGCCAAAATAACAAAAAATGATACAGTTCTTGAAGTTGGCACAGGCAAAGGAATTCTTACGCCATACCTGTGTGAAAAGGCAAAACATGTAATCTCGATTGAAAAAGACCCTCTCTTGTACGTTCAAGCAAAAGAATCACTTGGGATGGCTTCAAATCTGTCACTTGAGAAGGGAGATGCATTCAAAACAAGCCATGATTTTACAATATTTGTCTCCAATTTGCCGTATTCTGAGAGCAGAAGGGCAATAGAATGGTTGGTCCAAAGGCGCTTTAAACGAGCTATTATCATGGTCCAAAAGGAATTCTTTGAAAAGTTGCTGGTAACCAAAGGAAAAGAAAGACGAGCAATATCGGTTCTTGCAAGTTATTCTTTTGAGATTCAAAATTTAATGGATGTAAAAAATACAAACTTTAACCCTCCTCCAAAAATAGACTCTGTCGTAATACAAATAGTTCCACGTGAACAACTTTCAATAAATCTTGTAAATGCAGTAAATAAACTATTTTCATTTAAACGAAAAACATTAAGACACATTGGGAAAAAAATGGGTGTAGAGATTAAATCCGACAAAAGACTTGAGGATCTGACTGAAGGTGAAATAATAGAAATTGCAAAAAAAATCAATAAATGATTACTATAAACCAGCAGAGGATACATTATTCATTTCGGATTATCTAAAAAATGAGAAAGGTGAGATTGCACTTGATATTGGAACTGGTTCTGGGTTTCTTGCACAGGTGCTGTCAAAGAACTTTAAATCTGTTGTAGCAACAGACATTATTTTTTCTGCATTACAAAAAGCACATGAAACAGTTGAGAACTGTATATGTTGCAATGCAGCAGATGCAATAAACAAAAATTTTGATCTAATTGTTTGTAATTTACCGTATCTTCCATCAAATGAATTGTCAGATCCTGCAGTGGATGGCCTAAAAGAAGGAGTTGAGATTCCATCTAACATAATAAAATCTGCAAGCCCAAAGATTAAAAAAAATGGTAAGCTTGTACTTCTTACATCATCACTTGCAGATCATCTACAATTAATCAAAATTATAGAGTCACAAGGATTTGATGTAAGAATAGCTGCAAAAAAGAAACTCTTCTTTGAAGAATTGATTCTCTTAGAATGTACAAAAACAAGTAACACTTGATGAATAAATATTACGCATAACACATTCTATTAGCTTATCTAGTATTTTATCATACTAGTATCATTGAGATTCAATTACGTGATATGTGGTCTAGTAGTGCTGGTAGGATGCTGCTCCATACTTATACAGAACGTACAAGCATACAACGCTCAAGTAATTATAACAAACGGCACAGGTCACTGCAGTCCACAGCCTTCTTGTTACACTCCATACGAAATTGATGTTCTACCAGGTGACACAGTAACTTGGATAAATAACGATAACAAAACACATACGGCAACGACTGGAACGTCAAATTATGGTCCTGTGGGAGTTTTTGATAGCGGTCCCATCTTGCCAGGAAATTCATATACGCAGTTTTTTGGCTCGGTTGGTAAATATCAGTACATCGACAAGACTGACAATTGGGCCTCTGGAGTAGTAGTTGTGTCAAAAAACCCTATATCACATGCTGAGCTTGGTTGGGTTGAAAATTCACTTGTGATTTTCCCAAGTAATGTCACCAATGGAATCATTATTGCAAAAAATATTGAAAATAGTGGAAACACTGATGCAAATTCCATATTGTTTAGTCTTAAGATAAAAAACCAAACTGGGTTTATCTTTTATAATCAAGGAGCAAAATTCGATGTGCCTGCAAAACAGACCATTCCAATCAAATTTTTATGGAATAATCCACCAGATGGGAATTATCAACTGATGTTTGAAACTAATGCTGCTAATACTATAGGTGACATGAATGCCAACAACGACGTGTCTTCTGATTTAATTACAGTATCAAACAAACCAAATCAAACATCAAATCCAATTACACAACAAAACTTTACACTAAGCGGAACCACAACAATACCTGAATTTGGATTATTTTCTTATGTAATGCTTGCCATATCAATTGGTACAATTGTGGCTATCTCAAAATATGGTTTGAATAAATTATCTTTTTAATTTTTGTTGTGCAAGATTAGCTATTGCTTCTGCCATTTTTGAAGTCGATGCATTACCACCAATATCATAAGTGACATATTTTCCTTCGTTGATAACTTGATCAGTAGCAGCAAATATCGCATTTCTTATATCTGGCTCACCAAGGTATTCTACCATCCATGCTCCTGACAGGACTGCTGCAGTAGGATTGACCTTGTCCATACCTTTGTATTTTGGTGCACTTCCATGGGCTGGCTCAAACATGGCATAAGAGTCACCGATATTGGCTGAATACACATTTCCAATTGAACCTATATTTCCTGATGCACATTCGGAAATGATGTCCATGAACAAGTTAGTGCTAACTAGAATTGAATCATTGAATCTCTCTGGATTTTTTACCAGCTGTTGTGTCATATTATCAATATAATATTCCTCTACCTCGATATCGGGATTCTCAGCCTTTGCCTTTTCTATCTCGCTCCAGAAAATACCATCTGTTTCCTTGAGAATGTTTCTCTTTGTTATAGGAAATATTTTTTTTATATGGCGCTGTTTTGCCCATGCAAATGAGGCTTTGACAATTCTTTGGCAACCTTTTCTTGTTGTCTTCCTAATTGCAATTGCTGCATCATCTGAGATCTTAAACTCAATTCCAGAATAGAGACCTTCAGTTGCTTCTCTAAAACACACAAAATCTAATTTTTTGTCTGGAGAAAGTCTATCATAAGTCTTTATCGGTCTGATATTACTGTAAAGTTGAAATTTTTGTCGTATGGTAACAGCCACACTTCTTGGTGCATCTGGACGTGGAATTGTTGTAGTAGGTCCCTTGTAACAAGCACTGCATTCTTCAAGCAACTTCATTGTTGAATCTGGAATGTATGTGGCACCACCATGTTTTTCCCACTGCTCAGAACCTGCGTCACACAAGATGAGTTCTACTTGAGTATTGCAAGCTCGTAGGACACGAAGCATAGCATCTACAAGTTCTGGACCAGTACCATCACCCTTGATTACTGCAGCTTTCTTTCCCAAATCAGCGAAGGTGATAAGCTGAGTATATTTAACTCTAACTAGCAAATTATTGTCTTTTCTAATTTCATAAAATACTAAAGCTTAAACCAGCATTACTTGTCATATATTACTGCATGAAGATAATACAGATATCAGACGTACATGTGGGCGCGCAATTCAAAGAAGAAGTTTTTGATCAAGCAGTATCTGAGATTAATGATCTAAAACCATCGGTTATTGTAATAACAGGTGATCTCACAAATGAGGGACTGCTAAAAGAATACGAAAAATGTAAAAAGAAATTTGCAGAGTTTGATACAGATAAGATAATTGCAATTAGTGGAAATCATGACTATAGAAATACGGGATATCTTTTATTCAAAAAATACTTTCCAGTTGATTCAGTCAGTGAACTAGATGACAATACCGTGCTTGTGACCATTGGCACTGCAAGGCCAGACAGAGATGAGGGAGAGGTGGGGTATAGACAAAACCTATGGCTGGAAAGAACCATGAAAAAATATGAAAAAAAGACCAAGATTCTTGCAATGCATCATCATCTAATTGGCGTGCCTGATACCGGAACTGATAGAGTCACTGTAATTGATTCAGGAGATGTATTACGTACTGCACTTGGCAGCAAGATTGATCTTGTAATCTGTGGACATAAACACCGGCCTTGGTTTTGGAACTTTGGAAATCTTGCCATTGCAAATGCAGGAACAATATCTTCAGAAAGAACAAGGGGACTTTTTGAGAATACTTATAACATAATCACTATAGACAAAGGAAAGATCAAAGTTGATCTTAAAATCGTAGGTGGAAAGTTAATGCCCCTCAAAGACATGGTTGAAAACTACAAGCGATTTGGCGAAGAATGATCTTCAGTAACCAAGATTAATTAACAGTTTAAATTTCAGCAAACTTATGCGGGGGTCGCCTAGCCTGGTAGGGCGTGGGATTGCTAATCCCATGTCCGTAAGGACCCGTGGGTTCGAATCCCACTCCCCGCGCTTTCTGCGATCTACGCTTAAACTTAATAATCCGATTTTAAGACTTGAATCAATGGTTAGAAGAAAATCAGTAAAGCCAAAAACGAGTGGTCCAAAAAACATTACAACAGGTCTATGTCCTAAATGTGGAACAATAGGAAAGATTTTGATTATAGGCATGATTGGCAGCGAAAAAGGAAAATGTCAAGCATGCAATGCTGAATTTACACTATAGAAAATACTGACAAAACCCTCAACAAAATAAACCATAAATTTTTAAGATCGCATCTAGCGCAGATTGGGTATATGACCGCAGGCGAAGAAGAATCCATTTATGAAAGAGTAGCCAGACTAGAAGACGAAGTAGCTGCTCTACGAAATGAAGTCGACGTACTCAAAGGAACAATGCGAAATAAAATAGTAAGATACGAGCACAAGTTGATAAAGAAAGGAAAGGACGTCAACTCAATTATAGATTAGAATTTTCTTTGATATTTCTTATTAATTCTAAAACATAATCCACATCATCAGCTTCTGGAGCTAATTCTAGATACCTGTTAAGTGATTGCAAAGCTGCATCTTTTTGTAACATTCTTGATTGCACTATTCCCATGTCTCTTATCTCTTCAGGAGAGTTGGGCTCTAATCCTAGTATCATATTTATGCAACGCATGGCCATTGGATAATTGAAAGATTGGGTATACGAATTTTTTAGATTTCTACTTATCCTTATCAAAATTTTTTCTGGTTCTATCTCGTTTAGATACTCTGGATTAAACTCTACGCCTTCTCCGTAGGTTGTATCTAGAATGTCTTGCAGATCGTCAATATCTAAAAGCAATCCACCATTAAAGGGATCCAGTATCATTTCCTCTGAATATTTAACAAGAAAATGTCCAGGGAATCCTACCGGTTTTAGTTCAAGACCTATGTATCTGGCAAGTTCTATGTAAATTATTGATAACGTTATTGGTATACCGCTACGCATGTCAATGACTACATTAAGAAAGTTGTTTCTTGGATTGTAATAATCATCTGAGTTTCCATGAAATTCTAATGTATCAAACATGTATTCGTTTAGCATCGAGATCTTGTATACTGGATTTTGTACCTCAGACATTGAATTTTTTAATTCATTTCCATATGTGTTCAATTTCTGAATATATTGAGATATATCCAGTTCTGGAAACTCTAGTATCTGAGCTAGCTTGAGACACTTCTCGATTAATGTGTATTGTGGATTCTTTACATATGAAATCCACTCTGCTACAAATGGATCAAAATTACTCATGCTTTCAAATATTTCTCGGGATTTTTTAGCTCTCCTGTAGTTGGAGGTTTTTGAATGAGTGTTTTGTATGTATCTTTTTCTAACCTGTTGAATACATATTCTGTAAAATCCATACCGATACTTTTTCTTACTTGATATGAAGAGATGTCTGAATTTGCAAATGTTACAAGATAATTCTGAAAGTCCTTGTCATCCTTGAGTATGTTTCTTACCGCAAATTCTGCCATGCCTTCCATGACAGTAAAAGCAGCATGGTGTTGTTGTATTGGACCTAACCATCTTTGATAAATATCCAATAGTTGTGGAATCATTTCTAAAATTTTTGGGTCTACTGAAACTTTTGTAAATGTCATGACATCAGGTCCCAAGACTCTGACTATGAAGTTGTCTGGATTTAAAGTGAAGAATAAATTTGCTCTTTTTGCAGTAGGATATTCGTCAGGTACCTCAGGAAGTTGCAAATAGTTATAGAGGTTCTTTATGGCAGAATCATCTAAATCTAAAATGACTCCAGCAAGCTCTTCATTTATTGCATTTACCTGAGTCACTGCCTTCTTGTTGATGTCATAGAGGTTTGTTTGTAAAGAGTGCACCTGTTCTTCAAGTAATGTCATCTTTAACGCTCCAATGTATCCAGAATTTACCATGTCAAATCTGGCATCAAATGGCTTTCCTTGCTTGTACAATATTATCTTGGGATAGCTTGCAAGTATGAACTTGTTTAGGTATATGACTGACTCGTAAAAATCACCATAGGTGGTCGATATCTGTGAGATATACGCTTTGGCGTACGTGGAATAAACCAGGTACTTTAGTGTCTCATCTTGTGCTAGCTTTGTTATCTTTTCCACGTCTTCATGGGCAACTGCAGTAAATAATTCATCAACAAAGGAAGATGATTCCTTTGTAGGGTATACTTTGTGCCCCTTTAGACGCTTGAATTCCATCAAATCTGGAAACTCTACATTGGATTTTGGAACTGTAATGCCAGTAAAACTAGTTACCTTATCTGAAGTTTCTAAAAATATTCTTTCAGTAATTGTTTCTATATCTTCAAATTTTATCTGTGAACCAAATGCCTCACTTGATTTTGTCTGGGATTCTACTATCTCTTTTTCTTCGTTAATCTCTACAGAAAGTTGATCCAACAAGGCATATGCAAATTCTTCAAATTCTGTCATTGTGGGTTAGAAGATATGAACCAATTTAACATTAACTTTGAAAGCGTCTCTAACAATTGGTACTTTTTGCATCAAAATGACGTATAACTACATTCCATGGTTTGTCTGATGTTGCCATGTAGGGATGAAAAATTTTAGGAGTATTTTCAAATTTTTCTATGATACAAGATTTTTCATATATTGTCTGTGACTGTCTTAAAGATGCATCACGTTCAATGGGTGGTGTACTTTCTGCAATGTACATCTGATTTGGAAGTTTTTTCATAAAATTCAGACTAAAAAAATCACTGACTTGAATGTCTGGTCTGTATTGGGTTATTATCCATGAATAGCCTGCATTGGTAACAAGAAAAGAGTCCTTTGGAAGTTTGTTTATTAAATATTGCATAGCCTGTACTTGTGAGATTGTTGCATCAAAAGATGTAATCCATAGTGTTATTACAATGGAGGAAACCAAGAAACTAACTAGCATCAGATTTGCTACTTTTTTAGAATCTGCAGTTGTTCTGACGGATATTTTCTTTGAAATATCTGCAAGCATTTTACCTGAATGAATACAAAAAATTGGTAATATTGGTATTGTATGAACAAATCCAACAAAACCTCCTCTCAATAGAAATCCAAGATATGGCAAAGATAAAAGTGAAGGCATCCAATTTTTGTTTTTCAGTGATTTTACAATTCCTGCAACACCAAAAACAAATCCTACAGGACACACTGTAAATAGAATCTGAAATATTGTTCCATAAGGTAGATTGGAAGTTCTTTCAATCTGCCATAGCTGTGTAGATATTAGGTAGTTTAGGTTATGCTGTAAATTCAATACGTAAAGCCACACTGCACATAAAATAATTACTGGAGTTATCCACCAAATAGTGAATACTATATTGTTTTGTTGAGATTTACTTTGATCTATGACTGAGGTTTTATTCCATATGAAAAAGAATGCTATAGCTGGCAAAAAGAAAATAGCAGTAAATTTTGTAAGTAAAGCAAATCCAAATAGAGCACCAGAAATGACAAGATAATGACTCTTGTCTTTTTTTTCTTTTGATACGATAAAGAACACCGATGATAGTACAAAAAGTATCATAAGTGGATCCAACAAGAATTCTCTAAATGGCCAAAGCGCCGGTATCAAGGCAAGTGTTGAAAGAGAAAATATTGCAGACTCTTTGTTATACAATTTTGATGATATCTTGTAAACTAGAACTGAGATCAATACAAGATATACAACGTCAATTAATCTTGGAATGAGAATTAACAAAAGTATCTGCGATTCTATAGAGCTAGTACTATGAGTTATTGAATCAGGAAAACCAATTGCTGAAAAAAATAACGATGGTACTATCCAGCCAAATGGGGGATGATCAATATAATGTGGGTTCTGATAAACTTGAAACGTTTTCAAAAAACTAACGGCTCTTCCAACATAAACTCCTTCATCCCAAAAATATTCAGGAAACGCTGTAAGATTTATGGAGGAATTGACAATTATTACAAGAAAAATAACAATTAGGTATGCCTTTGTTCTTAAAGCCGTGAATTGCTGTAACATATCTATGTTTGAATTGAAGCATCACTCATTTTAAGATGATATTGGAATTCTTTTTTAATCTCTAGGGCAAACCTGATTTATGAGATTTTTCCAAGTTGAATTCTATTATATTAATAAAGAAAAATCTAGATTAATTTGGAATTACTTTGAATTACTACAAAAAAAAATCCACCTTAGGTACTACAGATGATAAAGTTAACAATCAGTGATCAAGAGCAATCAAAAATAGAATCGTGTATAAAGAAATGTCAAAAAAGAACAACATCTTCCTTAGATAGAAATTTTGAATATCATCATCTGGCTATTGCTAGATCAAACAAATTTTTACGAAAACACGATTCTGAAAAAATGAAAATGTTTGTACTTTTCGTAGATTTGGGTGAATCTACAAAGATGAGCTCAGAGTTACACCCTGATGACCTTACTAAAATAATCAGACTCTTCTCTCAGGAAATGGCTTACATCATTGAATATTATGATGGCTTTGTACTAAAATATGTAGGAGATGCAGTGATTGGATATTTTCCATCAAGAAAACCTTTCACTAGTTCCAAGAATGTAATATTTTGCGCACAAGCGATGATGTCAGTAATTAAAAATGCCATAAACCCCATTTTACAAAAATTTGGTTATCCATATCTCCAAATTAAAATCACTATAGATTTTGGAAACAATAACATAGTAAGATACGGTTCAGACAAGATGAAATCGCATATTGATATTATTGGACTACCAATCAATCTTGCTGCAAAGATGCACTCACTTGGAAAATCAAATCAGCTCATAATTGGAAAACAAGTTTTTCTCAGGTTACCACATAAATTAAAACTCTGTTTCCGAAAAATCAAAACTAGTTCTAAAGTATGGCACTATCATGATTTTACAAGTAAGCGACCTTATCCTGTGTTTTTGACTCAACTATAAAATAAGGTACAATTGAGGTGTTGCTCTCACACAGGTTTTGTTTTGTGCATTCTTGTCATAACAAAGTAAACAGCAAATCCAATTAATCCCCATCCTAGGGATGCTATTTTTGCAGTATTGCTAAGATAGTAAATTAATGCCACACAACATATCAATCCAATTATTGGAAGAATTGGATAAAAAGGAACTCTAAAAGGTCGTATTGTGTTGGGTTCCTTTTTCCTTAATCTCAAAAGTGATAAATGCAAAATATGTTGCACTGATAGATGCAAGAAATGATGCCACTAATACTGCAATTTTATTTCTCTTACTCGTTTTAGAATTACATGACATCATTGTTTTCTCTTGCTTGGGGGTGTCCATTGTCTGAGTAACAGAGAACTAGTTGTTACAGAAACAGAGCTTGCCGCCATTGCAAGGCCTGCAAGGGCAGGATAAAGTAGACCTAATCCTGCCATCGGTATCAAAGCTACATTATATGCAAAAGCATAGAAAAGATTTTGTCTTATCTTACTCATCGTCTTCTTGCTTATCTCAATTGCAGATACGACATCTATCAAATCATCTCTGATAAGCACAACTTTGCCAGCCTCTAGTGCAATATCGGTTCCACTACCTATGGCAATTCCAACATCTGCCTCAGTCAAGGCAGGTGCATCGTTTATTCCATCTCCAACCATTGCTATTTTTCCTTCTTTTTGCAGCAGTTTTACAATATCAGATTTACCAGATGGCAAAACATTTGCAAATAACTTGTCAATACCAAGTTCCTTTGCCACGGTACTGGCAGTCTTTTCGTTATCTCCTGTAAGCATAACCACTTGGATTCCCATTTTTTTCAGGGATTGTATGGCAATCTTGGCACTTGGTTTTGGAGCATCTAATAGTGCAATTATGCCAACAAGTTCTTTATCAGATGCAACAAGTATTGCAGTCTTTCCCTCTTCTTGTAATTTAATCAAAGATTGTTTTGCAGATTCCGTGCATATTTCATTGTCTTCCATGAATCTTGAACTTCCTACTAGTATGTTTTTTCCATCGTATACTGCATTTACTCCCTTTCCTGGAATGGCAACAAATTCGGTCGTATCTGATAAACTAATCTTTGAATCAATTGCATATTGCACAATTGCCTTGGCAAGAGGATGTTCAGAATTTTTTTCAGCAATTGCTGCAATCTCAAGTATTCTGTTATCAGCATCTACTCTACTTGCAATGTTTTCTGACGCAATTGCAATTTGCTTGATAGTTATAATATCTGTGATTATTGGTTTTCCTTGCGTTAGAGTACCAGTTTTATCAAATACTGCAATTTTTATCCTGCCAAGCATTTCAAGTGAATCGCCGCCTTTGAAGACAACTCCATTCTGAGCTGCCTTACTCATTCCAACCATTATTGCAGTAGGAGTAGCAAGTCCAAGTGCACATGGACACGCTACAACAAGTATTGCCACTGCAGGAATAAGAGACGTGGCAAGTTGATGTATTCCTACTGGCGTAAACAAATACCATGTCATAAAAGTTGCAAAAGCAACAATCATCACTACAAAAGCAAAATATCCTGCAACCTTGTCTACGGTTCTCTGCATAGGTGGCTTTCTACCCATTGCATCTTCTACTAGCTTGACAACTTGGGCAAGCATTGTATCACTTCCAACTTTTTCTGCTCTGATCACTAGCATGCCTTCTCTGTTGACTGTTCCACCTATTGCATAGTCACCAGTCTTCTTGCCTACGGGCATGGATTCACCTGTGACCATGGATTCGTCAACGGCTGAATTTCCTTCTAGAATTAGGCTGTCAACTGGAATCTTTTCCCCAGGTCTTACAAGAATTACATCGCCAGGCTTGATTATCTCAATTGGTACATCAAGTTCCTGCCAGTCTTTTTTTACCCTTGCAGTCTTTGGTTGTAACTCTAGCATTTTTCGTACAAGTGATGATGTTTTACCCTTTGTTTTGGTTTCTAAATATTTTCCAAGAATTATGAAAGTTATAACTACTGATGATGCATCAAAGTAGATGTTGTGCCATACTGGAGTGGGAAATGTGTTAACTGCACTGAACAAGTATGCAGCAGTGGTTCCAGTTACCACTAACGTATCCATGTTTGCAGATTTCATTTTCCCTATTCTGTACGCTCCGATGTAGAACCTACTTCCTACAACAAATTGCACTATGCTTGAACAGGCAAAAACAATGTAAGCTGCAGTAGCACTTCCTGTAAAGGGTGCAAATGAAATGTATTCTGGATATCCAAAAATTAAAACTGGAATTGTAAATGCAAGTCCGAGGAAAAACAATTTTTTGAGTTTTTTTGCTTCAATCTCTTCTGTTGAAGCAGAAAGATCCTCGCTTAATATTTGATAACCACTTTTAGTTATGGCTTGTCTTATATCAGAAAGCGAGACCAATGTCTGATTATATTCAACTAGAACCTGTCCATTTCCAAAGCTAGCTGAGACATATTTTACACCTTCAAATTCTTTTAATCTTTGTTCTATTCGGTTGGCATCACTAGAGTCAGTCATGTTTTTTATCTTGACTGTGAGTTTTTCATAAACTACTTTGTATCCAATCTCTTCTACGACTCTTTCAATTGTGGAAAGATCAGTTACAGTAGGATCAAACTCTAGTGTAGCTTTTTCTGCAGCAAGATTGACTTCACATTTTGTAACTCCTTCAATCTCTGTGATGTGATTCTGGATGGAATTAACACATCCAGCACAATGCATGCCACCTATCTTTAATGCAGTACGCTTTGTCTTGCTATGCTCTGTCTTGGCTATAATGCCTTCCATGAACATAATTACGATTAAAGGATACTTATTATCCGATCTTTACAATTGTAAAGATCAGCTTTCAAATAGGCTTTGCATGTATGGTTAGTTATGCCTCTAAAGCTAGATGAGATTGACTTGGCACTACTAGAATCTCTTGTCAAGGATGGGCGAAAGTCTTTCCGACAAATTTCAAGGGAGATAAAGGTTAGCACTCCTACCGTTAAACTGCATTACGAGAGACTTGTCAATATTGGATTAATCAAGGGAATATCAGTAGACCTAGATTTTGGGAAACTGGAAACAGAAGCAAGTGCAAAACTGGATCAAATTAGACATAAGGCATTCAAAGGACACAAAATAAAAGTAGACAAGGGAATGCTTGTAAAGATCACCTGTGATTATTGTAATGGACCTACACACAATAAACCTACAATACTAAAAGTGGGTGACCAAGAGAGGTTCTTCTGCTGTTCATCATGCAAGACATTGTACAAGGAAAAATACCGTGGTAGGATAGAATCACTTGCTAACAAATAGAATTTTAGTATCTTTACTGACTTGATGTTATGTTCATGATTATAGATTCTTCATTTTTCAAAATATGATTTTTATAATCTGATATTGGTTCACCGTCTACGGCTACACTGACTGTCTTTCCTTTCAAATCAAGTCCCCAAATGTTTAGAAACTCACCTAGTGTGTAATTTCTGATTATTGTTGATTCTACATGGAGCATACCATCAGCTGTATGGGTATGTATTGGAGCCATTCCCTTCATGCCGTACTGATCAAGTGTGTGGTCATTCCACAGATCTGGTTCTATTCCTACATTTTGTGGTACAAAGTATGGTTTACCATCTATGTTCAGATACAAGCGTGGATGAATGTGCAATAACATCGGTTTATCATTTGAAGTTATGGTATCCGTAGTGGGCTTTATTGATGATATGCTGATTCCAACTCCTATCAGTACAACGATAATTATTCCAGCTATGACGAGTGCTTTTTTCTTTTCCAACGTTTCTGTCTAGAGCCTGAGATATTAAACAATAATAGCTTACAATTGTAAAGGAGATTTTATGAAATTTATTCTAGAATTGGCTCTGTTCTAGTTTGTTTTTAGTTAGCTTGTATGAATTCTATTGTCATGCTTTCTTAAAGAATTTCCTGTAAATTATTGCAATTGTTCCAGAGCCTATGAAAGTGGCTGTCCAGTATAGCCACAAATCATTAAGATAACCAGATACTATTGCTGGTGCCAAAGACCTTGCAGGATTCATGGATGCCCCAGAGATGGATGCCAAAAAGAAAATGTCAAGTCCTACCATCCCACCTATTGCAATTCCGCTAAAACCTTTCAATCCCTTTGTATGAACAACAACCAAGATGACTGCCATAAGTAATGCAGTTGCAAGAATCTCAACACTTGCAATGAGTGGAATAGAATAATGATAATCTGGGGAATTTGCACCGAGGTTTACTTGTGTACCAATGGCGTATTTTACAAATACGCTTCCAAGAATTGCACCAACTATCTCAGCTGCAAGATATATTGGAAAAAGATTCTTTGGCATGTGTTTTGTAACAAGAAACCCAACTGTTACTGCAGGATTGAAATGTGCCATGGATATTTTGCCAAAAGCATAAACCATCCCAGCTACTGCAACAGCTGGAGCCAAAGCTACAAACCATAGTCCAAACACTCCGACATACTTTGCATCAAGGACAACAGATCCAGTTGCAAATACAACTATAACAAATGTACCTACTAGTTCAGCAAAGAACCTCTTTTTGTTAGAGGATAATCTATTTGCTAATCTAGGGTTTTGCAAAGCTGTTTCACTTTTAGTTCAATGCTATCACGAATCTCTCTGACTTTGTCAATGGATTTTCCTTTTGGATCTTCAATATTCCAGTCTAGAGAGTTTTTCATAGAAACTGCTGGACATTCTGTCTTATCCATGCAGCCCATGTTAACGCTCAGAATTGAATCTGTTATAATTTCGTTAGTTAGCATCTTAGGCTTTTGTTTGCCAAGATCTATGCCAATTTCTTTCATTACCTCAACAGCAATAGGATTTACTTCAAGTGAGGGTTTTGTTCCAGCACTTACTGGTTCGTATCCATCTGGTGCGTACTTTTTAAAGAAAGCTTCTGCCATCTGACTTCGACCAGCATTCTCAACACACACAAATAGAATCTTTTTGTTTTTTGAATGACCAAAAAAATCCATGATGATCACTTTATTGCTTTAATTACAAGACTGGTGATTTTTCTACCATCTACTTTTTCACCTTCCATGTATACTCTCTGGTCTAAAATGCTTACATCGTGAAAACCAGCTTTTTTGATGCTATTGATGTAGTGCTCTTGTGTCAGTGCACCGTCAATGCAGCTACACCATTGCTCTGTGTTTACTTGATTTTGATCAAGTTCCCTATCAGTAACAAGATCAGAAATTACCATCCTTCCACCATTTTTTAAGATTCTGTGCACTTCCTTGAAGGTACTTGTTTTATCCACAGTAAGGTTAATCACACAGTTGCTGATTACTGCATCAATGGTACCATCATCAACTGGAATGTTTTTTCAATATCCCCTTTTCTAAATTCTACATTGGTATAATTTCCATCAACTGCATTTTTTCTTGCCTTGCCTAGCATCTCATCAGTCATGTCAATACCAATTACCTTGCCTGATTTTGAAACCTTGTTGGCTGCCAAGAATACATCAATTCCTGCACCAGAACCAAGATCTAGAACCGTTTCGCCTTCTTTTAGGTCGGCAAATTTTATTGGTGCACCACATCCAACGCCAAGAATAGCTGCTTCAGGAATTGCCTTTAATTCTTCAGAATCATATCCAATCATCTTCGTAGCATCTATTGAAGAATCATTTGTACTGCATTCCCCTGGCATGCAACAGCAATCGGAATTGCCAGTTAATGCAATCTTGCCGTATCTTTCCTTTACTTTCTCTTTAATTTATTCACACATAGATTGGTTTACAAAGTAAACCATTTAAGTTGTAAAGGAGAAATAATTACAGTTGGTGTAATCATGGAAACTAAAAGAAAATCGCTCACAATGATCAAAGATAGTTGTAGTTTTGAAGGATACAATGCTTCTTCCCTAATGTCGGAAACGTCAAAGCTGAGAAAAATAATTACAAAAAGAGGCACTCTTGAGATTTTGATTCCATTGTGCTGTACAACGGAGCCCGTAAGATACAAGCACTTCAAGCAAGCTTTGAGAGGAATTAGCAGTAAGACACTTTCTACAAGATTGAAAGAACTCGAAAAAAGCGGAGTATTGGAAAGATTATCCTATAATGAAATTCCTCCCAGAGTTGAATACAAACTCACCAGTAAGGGACAGGAACTTGTTGAATCCATGATTGATCTTTTACAATGGATGAAAAAATGGTCTAAAACACGATAAAATAATTATTGCGTACCCATGAATTAATTTTCTAGGAATATGTTTGAGTTACAAATTGGACTTTCTAAAACATCATCTAACTATTCCCAATTATCCAAATATTTCAAACAATAATTACAGATTGGATAACCTGTGTCCTCATCATATTCTGTTTTACATCTTTTGCATATCTTTTGTGGTTTTTGTGACCTAGTTTTGATAGTACTCAATTAGTTTATTGTGTAAAATAAATCCTTAGATCATATCGCTGTCTTTTCCTTTGGCTCTTCATTTTGATAACCTATGGATTCAATTCTTTTGCACGTTGTTCAGGTGATTCATTTGCCTCTGAACTTGGTTTGTTTCCAGTAAGATTTCCTACAATTTCTTTTGCTATCTGACTTGCCGTTTCATTTTTGTTCTGTTCATTTCTTTCTATTGCCGATAGTCTATAATGTACGGTTAATGCTATTACAGAAATTATTATAGCAACTGCAATACCTAAAATGATTGCTATCTTGACAGAACGTTTCATACTATGTAATCTTGCAGTAAAATGTCTTTAAATTGATTCTTTTTCAGAAGGATAAGTTTGATACCTTTGATGGATATTACAATATTAATTGAAAACGCAAACTGAAGTTTGAAGATTCTGGTGATTCAGTAGATGACAAGAGAACTAACAGATAAAGCGGGTTCTGATAAAACCACATAAGAAATAAAATCCGATGAACGTCTAACTCATTATTGAAAGAATACATCGCAATAGCAATCTTTGCAATTACTTACATTTTCATTGTAGGAAGAATTCGTTTTAAGGTTCCAATCTGGGCTGCTATGTTAATCGGGGCAATTCTGATGTTGGGATTTCAGATTATAGGACTGGAGAATGCAATAAAGTCAGTTCATCTTGATGTCATCATGTTTCTTTTTGGAATGTTCAGTATAGTTTCTGCGTTAGAAAGATCAGGCATGCTAAAGTTATTTGCTGTCAAGATGCTGTCCAAGTCAAAGACTCCAAACTCGTTGCTCATGATGTTTGTAGTTGGAATGGGATTACTTTCTGCCTTTCTTGTAAATGATGCAATAGCTCTGGTTGGAATACCACTTGTTATCTACATTTCAAAACATCTGGCGATGAGACCAAACGTACTTCTAATTGCACTTGCTTTTGGTATAACGATAGGAAGTGTAATGACGCCTATTGGAAATCCTCAAAATCTTATAATCGCACTTCAGAGTGGCATTTCATTACCACTTGTGAATTTTCTAAAATTTCTTGCAATACCTACTTTGATTAACTTATTTTTGACGTATTTTATCCTTAAAATTTATTTCAAAAAGGATCTATTACACGTACATGCTACTCTAAATTCCAAAATGTTAGAAGACCATGTGATAGAAAATCCACATCTTGCAAAATTATCTGTCATCATATTGGCAATAACCATTGCAGGCTTTTTTGTATCAGAAATACTACACTTTGTACACCTTGCAGAAATACGCATTAGTATTGTTGCAATGGCAGGAGCTGCAGCTTTGTATGCAGTAAGTGGTCAAAGGCGTGAGATAATCAAAGGAGTGGATTATTCAGTCCTTGTGTTTTTTGTTGCAATGTTTGTAGTAACAGCTGCTCTGTGGTCTTCAGGGGCAATTTCATTATTTATGAAATACCTTCCAACACCTGATCCAAACAATGTATTTCAAAGTAATGCACTCATATCTGCTTACAGTATAACATTTGGCCAGATTCTAAGTAATGTTCCATTTGTAACCTTGTATAATTACGTCATGATTGGAAACGGGTTTACGGATACACATATTGTACAATGGATGATGTTGGCAGCATCAAGTACAATAGCTGGAAATCTTACCATATTAGGAGCTGCAAGCACCATAATAATTATTCAGGCAACAGAATCAAGAGGCGTAAAGGCATTTACGTTTCTTGAATTTTTCAAAATAGGCAGTATTGTGACTGCGGTTAACTTGGCGGTATACTATTTGTTTCTAGTAATCCTTTGATCATTGTAATTTTATTTCAACGCCTTCATAGCACACATTTTATAATTTGTTATTTAGTAAATTCAATATTTGATGCCTTTGATGGGTATTTTGATATTGGAGAGTCTGACTTAATGACCCTACTATACGTCGGTTAGGGTATTAAACAAAAAGGTGTATACCGGGGGTGGGTTTCGAACCCACGACCTCCAGATTATGAGTATTACCCTTTATGTGGACTGGCACTCTAGGCCAGGCTGAGCTACCCCGGCACAGATAACGGCAATTTCATGATGCAATTAAATGTAATTGTGGTATCAAAAAGAATCATAAATCAGACTCATTTTAATAATTCAATTTAGGTCTGGGCTATTTTTTTCCAATCTAGATTTTCTTTTGCAACCCACTGGAATTTTTTTTGAAGTGCGGTTGTGTAGAGTTTCTCCCATTCTAAACCAACTTGATCTGACCATGCTTTGATTACACGTGGATCAATATAGTTACGCAATGACGTACCAAGGTTGTAGTCTCTTGTTTTTTCTGTTAACTCTATTGCAAGTTTCAGTTTTTCTTCACGCAATTTGAGTTTTTCAGCTTGTTTTTCTGTTTTTGGTTTCATATCTTTTAATTTCTTTAGAGAGTCCCTTTTCTTTTGTAATGATTCCTCAAAGTTCTTTGGTATTGTCCTTTTGTGGTTACATGTTATTGCAGCTTCCAAGTTGGCCATCTTTGCATGGTATACTTTGATGTTTTCTGTCTTGGATTTTAGTCCATCCACTTTCTTCAAATAATCTCTTACTACGTTTGTAGCAAGATACGTTCTGAAAACCTTAGCAGTGAGTCCTTTGACTATGCTGCCAAGAAATTCATTTACATGTCGTGAGGTAATTTCATGAAATACCAATTCATCTGGTTTCTTTTTATCAGTCAACTTTTTGATATTTTCATAAAATGTTCTGTCTTGCTCTCCTATTGTAAGAGGTTTTTGCCATCTTACACTGTCTTTTCCAAGAAAATCAAACTCAATTACATTTGGTTTAATCTTTACATGTTCTACTCTAAGAGTAGTAGCGCCTACAGTATCTGCCTCATCGGGGTCCTTTTCGTCTCCTACCCTCATTGCAGTTTTATAAATTAGATAACATACAGTTGCAACCTGTCTTACCCTTTCATCTTTATCTGTCATTTTCTTTATTATAGCATCCAAGACCCTGTTAATCTGCTCTGAAAGCTTTGTCGCCTTTTCATATTTCATCTTGTCCCTTTCTTGTTTTAGATCTGAAGTGTCAGAAAGCCAAACATACTTTCTTTTTTCTGTGAGTCTATCCATCCAGCTTGCAAGCCACATAAAATCCTGTTCATGGATTATCTCTCCCCATTTGCCTGGCGGAACCTTGGCCTCCTTTCCTAGATTCAAGGTAACGTCTTTTTCTGTAACTCTTGGTTTCCACCTACCACGAAGCGGATGATCACCACGTCCTATGAATAAACCCGGAGGTTCTGCCATCCAATTTGCCACTTCTACCTCTTTTCCATCCATGATGGCTTTCCCATATTTGGCCTTCATCTTTTCTCTTATCTCTTTTCGTGTTGCCGCGATCTTCTTTTTCTCTTCTTTTGTTACAGTTAGCTTGGCATCATTTTCCTTATCTACAACCTTGAAAGCATCTGAAAAATCAATATCTGAAAATGAGATATTCTTAAATTTTGGGGGAAGCACTTTGACAAAATCTGAAACAAAGTTTCTTTGAAATACTGCATCTTTAACATATGGGGTATCTTTCTTCTTTGCCCAGTGATATGCCATTTCTTCAGCTTCTAGGCTTAAGAGAACCTTCTCTCCTTTGATCTTGATTGTTATTCCTTTTGACTCAAAAGGAGGCAAAAATGCAATTCCATTATGTTGAAGGGTTTTCCATTTCATTTTTGTTATCACTAAATTTGTGGCTAAATCTGTTGACTTTGACAAAAATTGACTCTCTGGCGTATATCAATCTAACCCAAATTGTTCATATTGTACATGAGTTATTAGCTAAAAAGTTCCTTTTTTATGTAATTTTCAAACTCAATGTCTGTCTTACTCTTTTTTGCTTCAAGAAACATTACGGCGTCATTTCCTACCGGATATCTGGGAAGTGGATCTTCTGAACTTATTGCCTTGACTATGGTGTTTGCAACTTCTTGTGGTGGTGTTCCCATTTCTGACATCATGGTTAAGCCTTTCATTACTTTGTCAGTAAGATCTTTATATGCAGAGTCTGGTCTTGTTGGATTTTCAAGTGCAGCAAAAAAGTTTGTCTTTATTACACCTGGCTCTATTATGATGGTTTTAATTCCAAAAGGTGCAAGCTCATATCTCATCGATTCACTTAGGCCCTCTAATGCAAACTTGGAACTAATGTATGCAGGAGACGCTGGAAATCCTATCCTTCCTGCAACTGAGCTTACATTTACTATGGTTCCTGATTTTTGCTTGCGCATGGTGGGCAATACTGCCTGAATCATACGTATTATTCCAAAAAAGTTGGTTTCAAACTGTTTTTTGAGATCTTCAATAGTCAAATCCTCAAGACATCCAAATAATCCATATCCTGCATTATTCACTAGAACATCAATCTTCTTTTTGTCTTGCAAAATTTTTTCAATTGCCTTTTTTATGCTGTTTTCATTATCCACATCAAGTTCAAGCACTTCGATTGCAAGACTTTCTTTTTTAGCTGTATCTCTAATTCTTGTTCCTTTGTTTGTGTCTCGCATGGTCGCATATGTATGATACCCATTTCGTGCCAACGCAAGAGCTGTTTCAAAACCTATTCCGCTTGAGCTACCAGTAACAACTGCGATCTTTTCCATGTATAACATCTGAGTATCTGATTAATAATTTGTATTGTTGTTCCAAAATGCTAGACAAATGGTTTGTCACCTTCTACAGGCTCTATTACAATGGTTTTCTCCCCATTCGTTATTCTCTGTAGTATTTCCTTTGAAGAACTCTTGTGTAGATACTCATTGTTGTTTCCACATCTGTATGAAAAAGTACAACGGGGACATCCTGATTCACTCTGACATGGGCATTCAGTTACGATATCTAAGCTTCTGGCAAATGCCTTTTCCAGTCTGTCATAAAGTGCTCTACTAGCACCATTTCCGCCTATTGTGGAATCATAGATGAAGATAAGACCTGATGTACCAAGCGATATTCCTCCAAGGTCCTGAGAGACTCCTCCTGTTATCATATTGCTTCCTTCAATTACAAGGTGTTCTGTTGCATGATATCCACTTGCTTCCACATATTCTTCATTTTCTGCCTTGCTAATTTCTGCAAGTGGTCTTGGGGCCTTGAAAACAATTCCCTTTGTCACAAAATCATAATCAAGAGGTTTCTCAAGCATGACTTTTTGTCCTTGTGTAATTTCTTGCCCAAGTTCCAAATTCACATAACCGTATACCCTTTTTTGAATATGTAATTTACAAAAGGCCACCTCGATTCCATTTGCTAGTCTTTTCTCATATGTTGTCTCAACTGTTGGCCACTCTTCAGTAAGTGATCTGGTGTAATATGGGTAATTGCGAGGAAGAAATTCTATCTTGGCGCTTAGTTTTTCAGGATATCCAAGTTCCTGTACTCGGTATCTAGTTCCAGCAAGAAAATAGATTGCAGCAGGATGAAGTTCCTCAAGCGCTATTGGAAGTATTCTATCTCCAACTTTTTTTCCATTAAGGAAGATATCAATTGATTTTCCAATGCCACGTATACTATAATCTTCTAATTGTGACCTTATCTGATCATGATTTGGAACATATCTATTTTCAAATAAAACAAGATTTCCAACAGCTAGGTGTTTCTCAATAATTTCTTTGTGTTCAGGCAACTCGTGCTTTGCTATGGGTTTATCACATGCCATCGCAAGAACTTGAAATTCTTCTACAAAAGGATTTTTTGGATCTATGTACACATGTTCAATGTCTTCAAAATAATCTTTGGGATGATTTTTGTAGTATTGCGATATTGGATCGTTTCCTAGTACCAAAAATGCAAACCCATCTTGGCCTTTTCTTGCAGCCCTTCCTATTCTCTGTGTTAGTCTATTTACAGGAATGGTAGATGAAATTACCCCATCCACATTTCCAACATCAATGCCAAGCTCCAAAGTGGGAGTAGCCGAGATTGCAAGAAGTTTGTCTGTTTTGAATTGATTTTCAACTGACCTACGATAATTTGCCATCAAACCTGCACGATGAACCTTGATGTCTATTTTTTGTTTTCTTGCTTGAAGTGCCAACAATTCCGAATTAAGGTGAGAATTATTAAAGACCAAAGTCTTGTGATTTTTTGAGGTCAATTTTCTTAAAATATCAATCATCAAAGCTCTCTGTGTCACAAGTGATGGGAAGATCATTGCAAACTCGGTCCTGCCCTTCTTGCCAGAGCCAACAACTAGAGACATTTTTCTTCCAAAAATTGTCTCACAAAATGATAAAGCATTGTCAAGTGTTGCTGATGCTGCAACAAATTGTAGTTTTGGCGCTATCCTTTTTAGTCTTTTTATGATGTAGTGTACATTTGAACCAAAGATGCCTGAATATACGTGAGCCTCGTCAACAACTAGAAATTTTACCGTACCAAGTAATGACGCAAACCTTGTCCTATGCCACAAATGGTAATGTAGTACATCAAAATTTGTTATTATTATTGCAGGAGGGTTTTCTAGTATTTTCATCCGTTCTGTCTCTTTTGTATCACCATCAAATACATCACAACATATTCCAAGATTGTCCGTAATTTCTTTGATCTTTGGATATTGATCACGGGATAATGATTTGGTGGGATACACAAAGATCGCCTTTATGGTTTGATTGGGATTTTTTTCATCGATTATTTTTTGAATTATAGGAATCACAAAGGCCTCTGTTTTTCCAGACGCGGTGGGGGCTGTTATTACAATATCATTTCCTGCAACTATGTTATGGATTGCTTCTTCTTGGAATTTGTAAAGTTGGTCTATTCCTTTTGATTTTAGCACATCAACAATGCTTTGATTCAATCCTGATTCTGATACGTCAACTCCCATCTCGGGATCAGGTTCCTCTATTATTTTAAAATAAGATACATAGTGTTTTTTTGAAAATAGTACAGTTCTAGTTATTTCATCTATCTTGGAATTGCCTATCATTTGTTTTATTTCATCATCAGTTTGAACTATGCCTTCCTTTTCTAGGGCACTTTGTTTCTGATCTTTTGTTGGTATTTTCCCATTGTCATATCTTACTAGAAAATCAAGAAATGCCTCATCAGTGTTTTTTTTATAGTCTACGATATCTTCGATGCCACATTTGGTGCATCTAAAGTGAATTTTTTGATTAAAGGTTTGACTAATCTCAATCTTTGACTTACACTTGGGACAGTAATGCAATGGTTAAATGAAAAATTGTGTCTGATTTAATTTTTGGTTAAGCGTTATTTTCACTTGTGGTTAAACCTTTAAACAACAAATCAGAAAAAATCTCCATGAAAGTTCTAGTCACGGGAGGAACAGGTTTCATAGGTTCAAATCTTTTGACCGCACTTGTAAAAAGTGGTCATGACATATCATGTTTGGTAAGATCTAACAAGCTAAATGAATCGAAAATCAAAATTATCAAGGGTGATCTGACTGAACCTACTCTTTCCATTTCTGATACTTTTGATGTTGTTTATCATCTGGCCGCAGCTTGGGTTGGTGAAAAGGACAAAAAAGTTCAAAAAAATGTAAATTATAATGGAACTATTAATCTGTTTAATGCTGTAAAAGACAGGACAAAAACTATTGTATATGTTTCAGGACTAGGCGTTTTTGGAGATACAAAAGGAAAAATTATCGATGAAAACTCTAAACCAAACCCTAATACTGATTATGCAAAAATAAGGTTGGAAGCTCAAAATTTTCTTGAGTGCAAATGTAAAGAAAACGGGATAAACTTTACAGTGGCTTATCTTGGGGATGTATATGGGAATGGAGGATGGTTCACTAATGTGGTGCTAGAAAGGCTGAGAAAAGGCGCATTTCGAATACCTGGTTCTGGAAAATATTATCGTAGCTTTATTCATGTCGATGATGTATCTACAGCACTAGTCTCAATTATTGAAAAAAATGCAGTAAATCAATCGTTTATCGTAACTGATTCAAATCCAACTACCTTCTTGGAATTCATAAATTATGTTTCCAAGAAAGTAGGTGTCAAAGAACCCGGAACAATTCCAACAATTTTAGCAAAAGCAGTACTTGGTGCTGATTTTGTAAACATGTTGACCACCTCTATTAGAACATCAAATTCAAAGATTCTGAAAATATGCAACTTTCAATACCCTTCTTATCAACAGGGAATAGATGCGGTATTTTCTGAATTAACAGTATGATTGACATATAATATCCACTGATTTTTACTTTCATGTGGGCCTTGGAAGTTATTGGTCAGAAGTACTTGAAGTTCTTGAAAAGATAATTCCAGTTTATGATAAAGTAAATTCATTTATCTCACTTGGAAGAGATTCTGAATTTAGAATAAAGGGAATCAAAGGAAGAGTAAAGCCTGGTGATAAAATACTTGACGCAGGATCTGGATTTGGCAACATGTCAAAGACTGCTTCAGTTTTATGCAATGATGATCTTGAGATAACGCTCTATGATCCACTTAGACCTATGCTAAAAAATACTAGTAGACTATTTTCTGTGATTCCAGTCTTAACATGTGGCGTATTTGAACACATTCCATTTCAAGATGAAAAATTTGATGCTGTTTTATGCGGCTATTCTTTACGTGATGCAATTAGCCTTAAAATAGCAATATCTGAAATACATAGAGTTTTGAAAAAAGGCGGTAGATTTGTCATCGTGGATCTAGGAAAACCAGATAATCCATTGATAAAAAGTGGTGTCTCTTTCTATCTTAGGGTACTACTTCCTGTAATGGCTCTTATCGCTGGTGGAAAACTTGGACTAAAATTTGCTACGCTTTATGGTACTTATCGGCTGTGGCCACAAAATAAAAAACTGGAATCTATGCTACTTGAAAAATTCTCAAAAGTGGAATTTGAGACATCTATGCTGGGCGGTGCAATCATGGTTGCTGCATACAAATAAGACAAACCGACGAATAATTCTGGTTTACATAATTGCCTTAACGGTAGGATTCTCATACGGGATGCATAATCCAATAGTGCCTATATTTTCAAAAGATTTGGGCGCATCTTATTTTGATCTTGGCATAATTGGATTTTCTAATTTCATCCCATACATGTTTATCCCAGTTTTTGTGGGTGTTTTGCTTGATAGATTCAACAATGGCTTTCTTTTATCAATAGGACTAGCCCTTGATGCTGCATCGATATATCTTCTATCTGTAGCAAACTCTGTTCCGCAAGTAATTATCTTTAGAATACTTGTGGGAATAGCACATTCATTTTTTTGGCCACCATGCGAATCCATCATTTCAGAATCATCAAATCCCGAAAACCGAGTAAAATCAATTTCTAGATTTATGGCATTTTTTGTTGTAGGAATTATGATTGGTCCACTGGTTGGATCTTTTTTACTGCAAAATCTAGATGTTACATATAAAATCATATTTCAAATTGCCGCCTTTTCTATTGCTACTGCACTGGTTTCATCTTTAATATTGTCAAGAAAAAAACAGTCAAGCCATGGAACCGTTCTTTCAATAGGTACTACAAAACAACTACTAAAATTCCCATCAGTCGTTGTGATTTTATTATTTTCTAGCGCGGCATTTGGAGTTTTTTTGACAATCTTGCCAGCTTACATGTATGACAAATCAATTTCAGAATCCAATATAGAACTCTTGTTTTTTGTCTTTGGTGCTTCAAGATTAGGTTTCTTGTTGTTATCAAATTTTCTTGTAAAAAGACTTTTGCCAAGTCTAGTCTTGGTAACACTTTCAATAGCATTTGGAATGTTATTGTTATTTTATTCTGGTACGATGGAACAGTTCTCAGTGGCAGCACTGATCCTAGGATTTGGTTTTAGTGTGTATTTTCCTCTCACCTTTGAAATCATTATGAGAAAAACTAGGGAAAATGTGGGTGCATTAATTGGTGCATATGAAGCAACTTTTGGAATAGGATGGGCTCTAGGGCCACTAATTGCTGGTATAATGGCAAACTTATTTGGAAATGGTATTCCATACCTAATCTTGTGTGTCCTAGGTTTTTTTGTGAGTGGGTTTGTACTTTTTAGGAAAAAAGAAACGCTCATTGTCTAAAGCTTTAATTTTGGAAAACACAAAAATCTAACGTGGAAAATTTTTCTCTTGATATTATAGGTAATGAATGGATAATCATAATCTTTGTAGGTCTGATCCTTTTGTTGGGTACTAAGAGATTGCCTGAAGTATCAAGAAAAATTGGAAAATTTATGGGAGAATACAACAAGACTAGAAATGTTGTTCAAAATGAATTTCAACGTGCAAAAAGTGATTTTATCCCTGTTCAAGGACCAGCTACAACTGAAAGACAAAAACTAGAAACAATGGCAAAATCATTGGGAATCGATTCGACTAACCGATCTGATGATGAATTAAGAAATCTGATAAACTCAAAGTTTGGTGGTTCTGCCAATGAAGGAACAGGATCACCTTCAAACTAATCTCAACAAATTTAAATAGAATATGAATTGAGACATATCGGTTAAGATTGGTTAAAATCGACCCGTGGCAAAATGCACTAAAACAGCTTGGCGACGCAGCTAAAATTTTAAAACTTGACCCAGGAGTTCATGAAATGCTTGCGACTCCAAAAAAAATTCTTACCGTATCACTTCCAGTGCGCATGGATGATGGAAGAATCAAAGTATTTACCGGATATCGATCTCAACATAATGATTTTAGAGGACCTTTCAAAGGAGGTATAAGATATCATCCAGATGTTACAATCGAGGAAGTAAAGGCACTTTCTATGTGGATGACATGGAAATGTGCAATAGTCGATGTACCATTTGGAGGTGGGAAGGGGGGAATCATCTGTGATCCAAAAAGACTTTCTGCTGGTGAAAAAGAACGACTTACCAGAAGATTTGCTTACGCAATTTCAGAAATTATAGGACCAGGAAAAGATGTTCCTGCACCAGATGTTTACACAACTGGAAAAGAGATGGCGCAAATTATGGATGTCTACAGTATGATGCATGGGCAAGCAGAGCCAGCTGTGATTACAGGAAAACCAATTCCAATAGGTGGTTCACAAGCAAGAAATGTAGCAACCGGTCTTGGTGTGGCATATTGTGTAAGAGAGGCAGCAAAAAAAGTTGGACTAAAACTCAAGGGTGCCAAGGTAGTAATCCAAGGATATGGTAACGCAGGTACTTTTGCGGCGGAATATCTTGAAAAAATGGGCGCAAAAATAATTGCTGTAAGTGATTCTAAAGGTTCTATTGTAAACACAAAAGGGCTTGATTCAAAGAAGGTCTTAGATTATAAGAACAAACATGGCAGTGTGGTTGGATATCCAGGAAGCAAAAAGATTTCCACTGAAGAACTTCTTACAACTCCATGCGATGTCCTAGTCCCAGCAGCTCTTGAAAACCAGATAACACCGCAAATTGCCAAAAATATTGATTGTAAAATAATTGGAGAGGCAGCTAATGGTCCAACAACCCCAGAGGCCGATGATGTTCTATTCAAAAATAAAATTATGGTAATTCCAGATATTTTGGCTAACTCTGGAGGTGTCTGTATATCGTATCTAGAGTGGGTACAGAATCTACAGAGATACTATTGGACATTTGACGAGGTAGCAGGAAAGATGGAGCATCATATAGTGCGAGGATTCAATGATACATACGCGTTATCTAAGAAACATAATGTAGATATGAGAAAGGCAAGTATGGTACTTGCTGTAGGTCGAGTGTTAGAGGCATTTGACGCTAGAGGCTTATGGCCATAGAAACGATTTTCAAATAGAATTACTATTATTAGATATGAGCAAAGCATTTGTGGCAATACATTGTGAAACCGGTAAAGAAAACCCAGTAATTAGGAGTCTAATGGAGATCCGCGGAGTAAGTGAAGTTACTGGAGTATTGGGGTTGTATGATGTTGTGATAAAAGTTGAGGCCCCCAGCTCTTCAGCTTTGGAAGAGATAATAACGAAATATGTAAGAAAAGTACCACACGTTCTTACTACTATGACACTTATTGTAATTTAAAAAATAACTCCGTCTGACACTAGACACATAAAATAAAAATTTTGAAGTCTGAATTTAAGAGGTACTAAATGAGTGACCACAAGAACATGACTTGGTCACGTTAGGATTGTTTATCTTAAATCCAGCACCCATGAGGCTTTCGATATAGTCAATATTTGCGCCTTTTAGGTAGTCAGCACTGTAACTGTCAACTAGCATCTTTACACCATTTTCCTCAATTACAAGATCGTCTTCTTCGGCTTTTTTCTCAAATCCCATTCCGTATGATAGACCTGAGCATCCTCCACCTTGTACGTAGACTCGGAGAAATTCTGGTTTATCTGCTTCCTCCTTCATGAAAGCGACAACCTTCTCTGCAGCCTTTGGTGTAATTGTTACTAGTTTTGTTGTCTGCGCATTGCTCATAAACTCAATGCGGGTTTTAAATTATAATAATCTTTTCATACTGTCCATATTCGGAATTAAATGTAAGCAAGGATTGGATCTTTGCCTATTTCTTTGATTTATTGACAAACGCAGTCATCCTTTCTGCTCTGTCTGGATGGGTAAAACATAACCCCCACGTGTATAATTCAAGAGAAAGACCAGTGTCAATGTCAGAGTTTCTTCCCTTGTTGATTGCAATTTTTGACATCCTCACTGCCATTGCAGAATTTTGTGCAATCATTTTTGCCATGTTTGTTGCTTCTTCCATCAATTTTGGAAGTTCAACTACCTTGTTTACTAATCCTAATTCTTTGGCCTCGTCGGCTTTTACCATTCTACCAGTAAAAATAAGGTCTTTAGCTTGAGATATACCTATGATTCTCTGAAGTCTCTGTGTGCCTCCCCATCCTGGACAAACACCAATGGTTACTTCAGGCTGTCCCATTTTTGCTGTGTCTGCAGCAATTCTGATATCACATGCTAGGGAAAGTTCGCATCCGCCACCAAGCGCAAAGCCATTGATTGCTGCAATTGTAGGCTTGCTACAATTTTCAACAGTTGCGGTCAATAGGTGTCCTAACTTTGCATAGGTTTCTGATTCTATTGGGGTGATCGTTGACATGTATGCAATATCTGCACCTGCAGAAAATGCTTTGTCACCTTCTCCTGTGATTATTACTACTTTGGTTGAATCATCTGTTTCAATTTCTTTGAAGACCTTTATGATGTCATTTGCAACATCCATATTCATTGCATTGAGCTTGTCTGGTCTGTTAATCTTGACTGTGCAAATTCCGTCTGCTTTTGAAACATTAACTAGAGACATGTTGAAACTCCAAACTTTGGTGGAAATTAAACCTTGTCTGAGTAGTGTTTTCCCCACTGGTATACCGCCGCCGCAGCTGCTACCCAGTTTCTAATATCGTCATATACTGGAACTTGATGTTTTTCAATTAATGCTGATACACGTTGAGTGTATGGTCCACCATTTCCACCAACAAGTAATGGCTTTTTACCTTGTTTTGAAAACTCTCCTAGATAATCTATGATTGTTTCTTCTAATGGGTCATCTTGGAACACAAACCATGGCATGACAATATCGATGTTAGGATCGTCCATGAATTTTTGTATTGCATATCTGTAATCATCAGCATTTGCACCTCCTGTAACATCTACAGGATTGCCATTTCCAATAACATATGTTGGCGGATAGTGTTCTTTCATTTCTTTTAGGGTAGCTTCTGTTACTTTACCAAGTTCTAGTCCAAACTTTTCAAATTGATCAATCGCTCCAATCATTGGACCTGCACCATTGCTAACTAATGCAACTCTTGGTCCTTTAGCTGGGGGCTGCCATGCAAGTGTCTTTACTACTGATGCAAGCTCTTGATAACTATCTACAGAAATTATTCCAGCTTGCTTGAACGCTCCCATGATGATAGCGTTTGATCCTCCCAGCGAACCCGTATGTGATGCAGCTTGTTTTGCACCAAGTGTTGTCCTTCCACTCTTCCAAATTACTACTGGTTTGTGTTTTTCTTTCATTACTCGTTTTGCAGTTTCGATAAACTTTCTACCATCTCCAAATCCTTCTACGTATAACGCAATTACTTTGGTCTGAGGATCATTTGCAAGATACCAAATCATATCTGCCTCATCAACATCTGACCTGTTACCATAGCTTACCATCTTGGACAAGCCAAAAGTGTCTGCAGTTTCAAGGAAACTAATTCCCATGGTTCCGCTCTGGGACAACAATGCTACTGGTCCGAGTTTTGCACGTACCATTCTTGCTTGTCCTTGGAATGCACAGTCTAGTCTGTTTGCTGCATTGAACATTCCTATGCAGTTTGGACCTATGATTCTAATCTTATTTTGTTCTGATAATCGTTTGATCTCTGCCTCATAAGCGGCTCTTTCTCCTCCGAGTTCTTTTCCTCCACCTGATACAATTACAACATTGTGTATTCCTTTCTTTGCACAAGCTTCTAGAACTGGGGGAGTTACAGAAAGATCAACACATACAACAACCAAATCTATTGGTTCTTGTATTGCTTCAAGTGTTGGGTAACACTTTAGACCTAAGATCTCTTCCGCCTTTGGATTGATTGGATATACTTTGCCTTTGTAATCGTGCTTTGCAATACTGTCAAGAACAGAGTTTCCTACTTTTCCTGGAGTGGCTGACGCACCAACTAGTGCAACTGACTGTGGCGTAAAGAATGTCTCCATAAACTCTATGTTTGGCTGTGCTTTGGATATTGCATCTTTCTTTGCCTCTTTTCTTAGAATTATTTTTGCGTCAACTACAAAGTATGATTTTGGATATACCACAATTGGGTTAAAGTCAACGCTATCAAAGTATGCAGCATTGTCTACCCCTATCTTGCCAATCTGTACCAATGCTTTTGCAAGCATATTAAGATCAATAGGCTTGCTTCCTCTGTATCCTTGTAATATTTTTGATCCTTTAAGTTCTGCAAGCATTGATTTTGCATCATCTACCGTAATTGGTAGCATTCTAAAAGAAACATCTTTGAAAATCTCAGTCAACACACCACCAAGTCCTACCATTATAACTGGGCCAAACTGTGGATCGTTTTGTAACCCTACGATCAATTCAATTCCCTTTGGTACCATCTTCTCAAGTAGTATTCCCTTTACGTTTACGCCTTTTTTCTTTGAAAGTCTTGAATACATTTCCGTAAATGCTTTTTTTACCTCTTTGTCGTTTTGTAGTCCAACTTTTACTCCTCCAACATCTGTCTTGTGAAGTATTTGCGGTGAAACCACTTTCATAACTAGAGGAAAGCCCAGCTTTTTGGCTGCCTTGACAGCATCTTTTGCATTATTGACTAGGGCATAACCTGGTACTTTGATCCCGTATTTTTTCAGTATTGATTTTGATAGTTCTTCTGTAATTACTTTATGATCAGTTGCAATAGTTTCTTCAAAGATTTTTGTTACTGGATTCAAATTGGTTTCTCCTTTTTATTTGTGGATTTTAATTGCGCGATCTGTATTTTAGTTTCAAACATCATGACAGATCGAAAAGTTTGAATGTCTTTATATTAAACTTTTGTCAAAGATTGAACTCCGACTTGAAATTATTGTAAAATATTGTAAGGTTGTTCTTAACACCATCTATGTATTGCGGGATCTTTTTTTCTATGGACTCTGGATCTATATATGAAATACTGCTTAATTCCTCCTTGGACTTTTCAAGCCATAGTCTGATTGTTGGTTCGTCTACTTCTAAATGAAATTGTACTGCTACCGCACTTTTGAACCTAAAAGCTTGATTCTCATATTGCTTTGAATGTGCCAGTCTGGTAGCCCCCTTTGGCAAGTCAAATGTGTCTCCATGCCAATGAAATACTATGGCAGGACTATTTATTCCACGGAAAAGGCTGGAATCTTTTTGATTGTCAAACTCTACATCTTGATAAAACCCTATTTCCTTTTTTGGTCCTTGGTATACTCTTGCACCAAAAGCCTTTGCAATAAGCTGTGAACCTAGGCAAATGCCAAGAATGGGTATATTTTTTTCTGCATAATTTCTAATTAGATTTATTTCATCTTTGAGATATTGCAGATCATCATTTGCACTCTCAGGTGCACCAAGAATTATCACAGCTGATGGATTAGATGTTGGTATGGGTTCTGTCTTGGCAAAGATGGTTTTTGTTACAAACCCATCTTTTTTTAAAAGTTCGCCCAAAACTGCCAATCCTTCGTATTTTGCATTCTGGATGACAAGAATTTCAGACATTGGTGATGAAAATTACTTAATATGTTCTCTTCTAAATAAGTTTGTGAGACCTGAATATCAAGAAATAATCGATTTGCAAGATTTGATAAAAAAATTAAATTCTATAAAAAACAGTATCGTGGTAGTTGAAGGTAAACGCGATGAACATGCTTTAAGAAAAATTGGTTATTCTGGTAAGATATTTCAATTTCATAGCTTCAAAGGACTTATCAAATTTGTAGATAAAATGCCAACTAATAGAAAACTAGTCTTACTGCTTGATTCGGACAGAAAAGGTAGATACTTGACAAAAAGGATAATCTCTATTCTTCAACATAGGATGAACGTAGATCTGACTTTTAGAAGAAAGATTACTCTTATCACAAAAGGAAAGATCAAAAACATCGAGGATCTCTCACATTATGTGGAAAATGATGACTGGATAACCAATAAGCACTTATATCTGCCTGCCAAGAATCTAGATTGATCAAAAATTAAGAGGTTTATGATTTGGTATATGGTGGAATTGTCAAGTATCACGTTAAGCTCAGCTTTGACGTCGATGGACTCGTTGAAAAAGCCGATATAATCGGAGCAATTTTTGGCCAAACAGAAGGACTGCTTGGGCCAGAAATGAATCTAAACGAGCTTCAAAAAGTGTCTAAAGTAGGAAGGATAGAAGTCAACACTACGAGCTCGACTAATCAAACCAAAGGTGACGCCTTGATTCCTATGAGTACTGATATCAATACAGCTGCACTAATAGCTGCTGCAATTGAAAGCATAGATAAGGTTGGTCCGTTTCAAGCTAATTTCAAATTAGAAGCAATTGACGATGTGCGTTCTGCCAAGAAAAAAGAAATTGTAGATAGAGCAAAAGCAATTGTACAAAAGTGGTCAACAAAGACAATTAGCGAAGGAGAAGAGATGCTAAAGGACGTATCTGACGTAACTTCTTCTGGTAAGCTAGCAACTTTTGGAAAAGAGAAACTTGCATGTGGCTCTGGCGTGTTTGACTCACCCTGGATAATCTTGGTAGAAGGACGAGCTGATGTGATAAATCTACTTAGAGCAGGATTTGATAATGCACTTGCAATAGAAGGAGCAAGAATAGATGAATCTATCAAGTCACTTTGCGATTCTAAAGCAAAAGTTGTTGCTTTCTTAGACGGTGACCGAGCAGGTGGTTTTATACTAAAAGAGCTAAAATCACTAGTACATGTGGATGTTGTACACAGAGCTCCAGAGGGTGTTGAGGTAGAAGAGCTTACTCCTATGCAAATTGCAGAAATTCTCAAAGATACTGCTGAAGATATGAAAAAAGAAACAACCAAACCAAAACTACAAGATCCAAAAGATGAACCAATTGCAGCTATTGCAAAAAAAGTCTATCCAGATCTAAACGAGTCTTTAGAAGCAATTGCACTAGACGACGCTGAAAACCCAGTATTCAAAGTTCCAGTAAGTGAAGTTGTTGGAAAACTTGCTCCAGGCTCAGGCATAAAATATCTAATACTTGATGGAATAATTACACAACGACTAATTGATTCTGCAAAACAAGCGGGAATTGAATGCGTCATAGGACATAGAGCAGCTAATCTCAAGTCAACAGACGGTCTAGTGCTCAAAACATTTACAGAGCTTGGCGTAGCATAAAACTTAATGTCCGAACTCAAGGTACAACACATACTTACTTTAGCAGAACTTTTCACAAAAGGTGCAAGATATAATTTCATACCAATAACAACTTCATCATTAGGCAAGAGTATTCGAAAATCACAACAGGCTGCATCTAAACATCTTCTAGAGCTTGAAGCAAATGGATACATAGAAAGACTGAGAACAGGACAAAAGGTTTCTGTTAGAATAACAACCAAGGGACATTCTGAAATGACAAAAATATTTTCCATTTTAAAATCAAGTCTTGAGGTTTCTCCATCTTCTATTGAGTTTAGAGGAGTGATAATGTCAGGTATGGGAGAAGGTGCGTATTACATGGCAATGAAGGGTTATACTAAACAATTCAAAGCAAAGCTAGGTTATGTACCATTTCCAGGCACTCTTAATGTAAAATTAAAAGACAAAGAGTTTGTAGAAGCAAAACGAAGTCTGGAAGGATATCCAGCAGTAATGGTAAATGGATTCTCAGATGGAAAACGAACCTATGGATGGGTAAAATGTTACCCTTGCAAAGTGAATAATCTAGTCGATGCATCTCTGATTTTGCTAGAAAGAACTCATCATGACGACTCTATAATTGAACTAATATCAAAAGATAATATCAAAAAAGCAACAAAACTTTCGACTGGTTCTCAAATATACATCCGAGTACCAATCAAATCTACAAATTAAATTCCATAGATTGATTTGCCGTAATCATTCTCAATTTTTGAACTTTTTATGTCTGGAATTGGCGATTGTAGTCTGGCAATTGATACTTCGACATTGATTTTTTTGCAACCATCTGTTATGAACTTCTCTTGGTGTATCTGATCATATCCTAATGCGATTATATTTGGTCTGACTACCTCCACTGTCTTGAAAATATCTCCCTCGTATCCTACCATGGCATGATCTACCATAGATAAAGCGCTTACAAGATCACGGCGCAATTCCATGTTGTGAAGTGGAATTCTATTTTTCATCTTTTGTGCAGTCTTGTCTGTAGCAACCACAACAACTAGAACATCTCCCAGTGCCTTTGCTGCTCTTAATGTATGCAAGTGACCTGGGTGGATGATGTCAAAAACTCCACCTGCAAGAACTATTCTCAAGGCCCCTCTTCCAAGATCTGTTAGACTTTTCTTGTCCTTTTCGATAAAACCATTTTCGATGAGGGATTCTATTTTTTGTTTCAAATAATCAGAATTTATGGAAACCTTACGCCTTATGATGTCAACTGGGGTATCTCCAGATAATGACGAGATGTAGAACGCAGAGATTATTTCTTTATCAAATTTATCCAAATACATCACTAAAGCAGAAAATACTTGTAATTGATTTATCTATAAACTCTATGTCCAGGGATCTATGCCTTTAGAGAGGCGTAGTGCATCAATTAAGCCTTCAGCATATCCAACGCTCAAGATGGCTAGCTCTTCTTTTCCCTCCTTTTGAAATTTTTCTGCATCGTCTAGGTAAAGTTGGGCATTTTCAATTACAGGTTGTAAATTCTTATCCTCGCTGAATCTGTTAACCACTTCTTCTAGGGCTTTGCGGGCTTTTGGAACGTATTTGTGAAGCATTTGATCTGAAATTTTTTGAATTTTAGATGAATTGTCAAATGGTTCATCAAGACATTTTGCAAAGGTCTTGAGAGCATCATGTTCTGTAAAATGCAATCTTCCAGGTATTATAATTGTGTGTGGTGGTTTCCCAAAATCATATTTTATCAGTTTGGATAATTTACCTGCAGTTATGCTCTGATTTTTTGAACCAATCCTAGACGCTATTATTGCAAAGGTGGATTCATCAATTACATTTCTTTTCTGCTCTTTCTCCGTTTCTAGAATTTTTACCAAGGCATCTTTAGGATTTAAAAAGAAGTTTGCATCACTGTTGTATTCTAAAATAAACATAGTGTGACTTCCTTTTAACATGTTTTCATAAAGTGTATAATATACGGTATTCATTGATGCGATCTCTTTCATTATGGTTACGGGTTTTCCCATCTTGTAATAATGTAGGCCACATTCACCAATCAATGATGTGATGGCCGATGCAGCATGTATGGTTCTTGTCTTAATTTTCTCAGTCTCAGCTCTTACTCGCAGTTCTATGTGGGTTGTTGCAATATAGGGATCACCATACGATAACAATACTACGACTTTCTTTTCAGCATCTGCAAGTATTGTCTTTCCATCTTCTACCATCCATCGTGGAGCAATTACAAATCTCCCCTTGACAAGTTTCTTGATTTTTACCAGATCACTCTTTCCTATGGGGCTTGTAAAATTTTCAAAATATACTACATTTGCTTTCTTTAATACTTGTAATGCACTTATACTTGTACCGTCAAGACCTGAAATTCCAAAACCAATAAACCATAACATGACAAATCTTGATTTGATGTATATTTTGACTTTCGTTTTTAAGATGTTGGCTTGACAAGTTTTACATCATGTAGTCTCTTTATGTGGTATAGCATTCTTTTGAATACCTCTATACTCCTCAGAAATTCGTCTGTGGGTACTCTCTCATCAACCGTATGAGATGCGTGTGGATCACCTGGTCCATAAGTCACAACTGGGATGTTTAGCGCATTTCCTATTATGTTCATATCACCAGTACCAGTTTTTCGTATCAATTGTGGTCTTGTTTTTTCTACATCTATTATTCCTAGAGTTAAAGCTCTGACCAACGGTGATGTATGTGGAGCCTCAAATGGTTCTGTTTCATCTAACACTGAATAAAATGCATTTACTCCTTGTTTTTTGGCAACTTCTTGTACTGTGGTAGCTATTCTCTCTCCTACTGTTTTACAATTCATGTCTACTGGAATTCGTATGTCCATTATGGCATCACATTCTACTGGAGTTACATTGTGACTTGTTCCACCTTTTATCTCTGTTAAAGCTGCAGTTAACATCATGCTTTTTGATTTATTTTCTTGATTACTTTCTAGTGATTTTTTTAATGCACTTGTAAATACATATGACTCCTCAATTGCATTTTTTGCAAGCCATGGTGCACTTGCATGCGCACTGTCTCCTACATTTATTTTGAGATTTATCGCTATTCTTCCTTTGTAAGCAATAGTGATGTTTCCAATACCGCTTGGTTCACCAAAAATTGCATAATCTATTTCTGGCTTCTGTTTTACTAGGCTCTTTATGCCTGTGGCATTTCCTTCTTCATCTACCACTGCTGCAAACATTACAGTTCCATTGTTATTTTGAGATGATGCTGCAGCAAGCAACATGGACATTAGTGGAGCCTTTGCATCAGAAGCACCTCGACCATAGATGAAACCGTTTTCGTTTCTAACTTTGATTTTTCCTGGAACAGTATCCATGTGACCACAAAGCAAAATTCTTGGATATCCAGAACCCTTTGTGGCAATCAAGTTTCCTACATCATCTATTCTGATATTTTCAAATCCCAGATCATCACACTTGTCTGCTAAAAACTCTGCAAGTGGTTTTTCTGACAGAGACGGAGTGTATAACCTTAGAGCCTTCTCTAGCATCTTTACTGAATATCTGGGTGTGATGGTGATTGATGAGTCCAATTTCTATTTTCTCGATTCTAGTGCGTAATCTATCATTAATGCTGGTATATTTACGCCAGTAACTCTGACAGTATTTTTGTATTCCGTTGTATTGTTAATTTCATGTATTACAAGACCATTTTCTTTACTCTCCATGAGATCAATACCAACAATTTGGCCTTGGACAGCATTTTTTGCTTTAATACACATGTCTTCTAACTCTTTTGTGACTTTACATACTTCGGCCTTTCCACCTAATGCCATGTTGGTTTTCCACTGCCCGTCTCCGGAATATCGATATATTGCAGCAACAACTTTGTCGCCAACCATAATTGCACGTATGTCGCGTGGAGGTCGAACTACAAATTCTTCCAAGTAATACACTTGGTAAATTGGATACATGCTTTCTCTACTTTCTATTATTCCCTCTGCAGAATCTCGATCTTTTAAAAGTGCGATCATTCTTCCCCAACTTCCAACAGTTGGTTTCAATACCATTGGATATCCTTTTTTATCAAGCAATTCTAGCGCAGCTTCTTCTGAAAAAGCTACTGCACTATATGGCGTAGGAACCCCATGTTTTAGAAGTAACATATGCGTGAACAATTTATTTCCAGCATAGATGCTGGTGTTTAATGAATTTATTACATTGACACCTTTTCCTTCCAAAGCCGCTGTGGAATGAAGGCTCCGGTAATAACTTACGCATCGCTGTATCACAGTTCCGAAATCTTCTTTACTTTTATCTAGACTAATCGAGAGACTCTTGCAATCTACCATCTTAGTATTGATGCCTTTTTCTTTAGCTGCATCAAAGAGTGCTTTTTCTTCCCACCTGATGGTATCGTAGAGAATCGATAAATTTGAACTCACTGACCCCAGTCCTCACCAACAGTTTGTGCTGGTTTCAACTCAAAGCCAGATGATCCTTTTACAAGTTCAAAACTTGCACCACAGTCAGGACATGTTACTATCTCTCCTTCCATAGAATCCTTTGGAGGATTGATAGTAGCATCACATTCTAGACATTTCATATTATTTACCTGTCTTTACCTTCACTTGGGTGTCATTAATTATCTTTCTTTCGAGTCGATCGTCTAATGGTATTTCAAGCAAATCCCCCATCCTTAGATTCTTTAGACCTGCTGCTACCTTTTTTGCCTGTTCGTCATCTTGGTTCAAACCTAGTAATGACATGAGATAAGCTGCACCATTCTTTCCTGCCAATTCTCCAAACACGATTCTCCTTCTATTTCCAACTACCTTTGGTTCAATTGGTTCGTAAGCAGCTGGATTTCTGAGAATTGCAGCCAAGTGAGTTCCTGCCTTGTGTTTGTATGCAGTTGCACCAACTATGGGTTTTGAATCATATGGCACAATTGATGTATACTGTTCTATTAGTCTTGAAAGATCCATTAACATATCTAGTCTGAAATTATTTGGGGATCTGTATAGGTAGGTCAATGCAACAGCAGTCTCTGCTAATGCCGGTATGCCTGTTCGTTCTCCTATTCCATCTATAGTTGTGTGAATTTGATCTGCGCCTGCATCACATCCTGCAAGAGCATTTGCTAACGCTAATCCGATATCGTTATGACAATGCACGTCAAGTGGTGTTTTGATTTTATCTCTTACTGTTTTTACCAGATTGTACATTCCACTTGGTCTCATGATTCCAACAGTATCTGGTATGCTAATTCTATCAACTCCAGCTTCTGAAATGGCTTTGCAAACCTTGATCAAAAATTCAGGATCAGCTCTACTACCGTCCTCTACTGTAAATCTCATTTTGAATCCATGTGATTTTGCATATTCTACAGTTTCGACTGCTCTTCTTAACGCCTCTTCACGAGTTATTCTTAGCTTATCTTTCATATGAATATCAGAAATTCCAAGATATGTTGCCATCCATGTTGCATCGCATTCTAATGCAATATCAACATCTTCTTTTAATGCACGTACGTGTGCTACTATATCAGCTCGCAATCCTTGCTTAATGATTGTCTTTGTAGCTTCTTTGTGATCTGGTGACACCACAGGTGAAATCTCAATTTGATCAACGCCAAAATAATCAAGCATCCATGCAATCTGTATTCTCTGTTTATTTGAAAAAGTAACTCCTGGATGCTGTTCACCTTCTCTTAACGTACTATCCAGTATGTGGATTTTCTTTGGCTTTGGTCCCATTTCATTATACTTGTATGCAAAGTAATTTGGTTCATCCATAGGTTATTGAGTAATCTATTTAGTGAATATAAGCATATTCGTACATTTTTCGTCTATTTTGAAGAAAAATCAGACGAATTTCAGCGATAATCAGAATAACAAGACGAAAATCGTTTTAAGTCACAGTACGTAAAATAATCACTGTATTGGTATCAAAAACACCTTGAACTTTTCTTAAATTGTCGATGCAAATATTGATGTCTGTAATTGTTGGTGCACGAATTATCACGGCTATGTCGTACTGTCCTGTTATTTCATATACTGTATGAACACCTTGTAATTTTGAAAGTTTTGCAGAAACCTTTGATGTATCTGTTGCAGAATCTACTGAAATTAGTATTATCGCACTAGTTGAATTTGCATCTCCTGTCTCTATTGTGAATTTCTTTATCGTTCCACCATCTGTAAGATTTTTTACTCTTCTTCTAACTGCAGATTCTGAAAGCCCCAGTTTTTGTCCTATTTCTACAAAAGATTGTCTGGAATCCTTTTTTAGCATCTCAATTATTGTTTCATCAGTTTTATCTCTATACATTTCTTCGCTGTTCCTCCTTTGTTAATATGTTGTCTAGTGTTTCTAAAGTTTTGTTTATGTCTGACTCTGAAATTACAAGTGGAGGTAGTAAGCGTAATATGTTCTTGCCAGAATAAAGTAAAAGAAGGTTATTTGCAATACCATCATATAGAATATCTTTGACGTCAAACTTCATCTCTACACCAATCATTAATCCTTTGCCTCTTATCTCTCGAATTATCTTGTGCTTTTCTTGTAATCTTTCTAATCCTTCTCTGAAAATTTTTCCCATTTTTTCAGCATTAACTACTAATCCATCTTCTGTCAAAGCTTGTATAGTTGCTATTCCTGCAGCACAAGATAGCGGATTTCCCCCAAATGTGGATGATTGCTCTCCTTTACTAATGGTTGCAAGAATTTCTGATCTGACAAGTGTTGCACCCATGGGAACCCCACCTGCTATGCCTTTGGCTAGACACATTATATCAGGAACTGTCTCCCAGTGTTGACTTGCCCATAGCTTCCCTGTTCTTCCAAGTCCTGCCTGAATCTCATCAAATATCAATAACGCTCCTTTTTCATTGCAGATCTTTCTGACCTCTTGCAGAAAACCATCTGGTGCCACATGTATTCCACTTTCTCCCTGAATTGGTTCTAGAATTACAAAAGCAGTATCTGATGTAACTGATTTTCTTAATGCTTCGATATCTCCAAACGGGGAAAACGTTACATCACCTAAGAGTGGCTCAAACGACTTGCGATATTTTGGATTAAAGGTAACTGAGAGAGAACCAAAAGATTTTCCATGATAGGAACCATTCATGGCCACCATTCCCTTTCTTCCTGTAAACTTGCGCGCAAATTTGATGGCAGCTTCGACGGCTTCTGTTCCGCTGTTGTTAAGATAAATTTGATCTAATCCTTTGGGTGCAATCTTGATCAGATTTTCAAGAAACTCTTCTCTTGTTTTGTTGTAAAGTGAACTATGTACTGTGATTATTTTTTCGATTTGTGCTTTTATTGCTTTTACAACTCTTGGATTGCAATGTCCGACTAGTGCAACCCCGTATCCTCCCATACAGTCGATGTATTCTTTGTTGTTGATATCCCATACATGAGCTCCTAATCCGCGCTCTATTGTTACAGGAAATCTTTGGTAGATATTTCCCATAAATTGGTCTTCAGTCATTTTGAAATCACCGTACAATTATCATGAGCTATTGCGGTAGATATTGGGTTTTCCTTTTGACCGTTGGCAACTAGTGCCTCTTTGACTCCCATGTCTAGCGCCTCAGTTGCTGCTAAAATCTTTTTTTCCATGCCAAAACCTATTTTTGGCAGAATTTCTTTGGCTTCTGCCAATGACAGTTTTTTTACTAATTTATTATCCATGAGTAATCCATCTACATTTGTGAGAAAAAGAATCTTGTCTGACTGCATCTTTCCTGCTACATATGCAGCTGCTCTGTCACCATCTACATTGAGAAAATCGAATTCATCACTTAAAGCAATTGGAGATATGACTGGTACGTAGTCTTGGTCTAATATAGAGCGTATTAGGCTTGCATTAACATCTTTTATCTTTCCAGTATATCCTCCATCTATTATCATCTTTCTACCTTTTTCATTGATAACTACTAGTTTCTTTTTTCTTTCAGCTTGTATTATTTTTCCATCAACTCCTGAAAGACCTACTGCATTGATACCATTTTTTTGTAACATGCCTACAATCATTTTGTTTATCTTGCCAGACATTACCATTGTAAAGATCTCGGCTGTTTCTTTGTCGGTATATCTACTTTTAATACCCCCTGGCGAAACTATGAATTTTTGTTCTTTTCCTAACGCTTCTGAAATTTTTGTTACTTCCTTCCCTCCGCCATGTACTAGAATTAATTTTTCTTGTTCTGAAACTTTCTTTATGTCTGAAACCGTTGAAGGATGAAGACCATCCACTACACTTCCTCCTATCTTTATTGTTATCATTTTTTACACAGGAGTAAGTGGGGAGTAAGTTAAACCTTCCATTTCATTAAATCCTGCCATTACATTCATGTTTTGTATGGCAGAACCTGCAGCACCTTTCATTAGATTGTCTGATGCAGAAAGAACAACCAGTCTGTGATTATCTTCATCCATATCAAATCCAATATCACAGAAGTTAGAACCTACGACAAACTTTGGATCTGGGAATTTATAAAATCCCTTCTTATCACGAATTAGTCTGATGAATTTTTCATTTTGGTATTGTTCACGGTACATCTTCCAAATATCCATCTCGCTTACTTCTTGAGTAAAAAATGTATGATTTGTACATAATATTCCTCTTACAATATCTACTGCATGAGGACTCATTGATACTTTGATCTTTTTTCCAGCCGCCTCACTTAATTCCTGTTCTATCTCACCGGTATGTCTATGTTTTGCTGGTTTGTAAGGTCTGATTACTCCTGATCTCATAGCATGATGCGTTCCTGCAAGTGTCCCTGCACCTGCGCCTGATGAACCAATTTTTGAATCAACAACAATGTGCTCTGTATCTATGATGTTTTTCTTAATCAATGGATATAATGCAAGCATTGATGTTACTGCCATGCATCCTGGACAGGATACTAATTGTGCGTTTTTGATTGCCTCTCTATGAAGCTCTGGTACTCCAAAGACTGATTTTGATAAAAGTTCTGGATGTGGATGTTGCCAACCATACCATTTGTCATAGTCTGCTGGGTTATGTAGTCTGTAATCAGCACTTAGATCTATTACCTTCATTCCACGATCATAGAATGCTTTTACAATATCAACTGCCGTTCCATGCGGTACTGCAGTAAATACTAGATCACACTTGTCAGATAGTTTATCATAATCAAGCTCAGAAAATGTTAGATCAATAAAACCCTTCAAGCTTGGCTGAATTCTTGATATGTATTCTCCAACATATTGTCTTGATGTTACTGCAGCAATTTCGACTTTGGGGTGGCCTACCAGCAATCTGAGAATTTCTCCTCCTACATACCCTGATGCTCCAACTACGCCAACTTTCATTGATGATCTCCTACCATAACAAGGTGTAATTTATCTTATAGCTGATCTAACAGCATATTCTATCATTTCCTTTGGAATATTTCGTTTAGCAACCTTTGCAAGTCCTTTGAATTCTACCGTGTTGTTTATTTCATGTACTACTAATCCATCTTTTTCATCTTCCATTACATCTATGCCAAGAATTCCTCCGCCAACTGCTTTAGAAGCACGTAAACAGACATCTTCAAGCTCTTTTGTTATTTCACACGGTATTGGTTCTGCCCCAAGTGCAATGTTTGTCTTAAAACCGCCTGTTGATGTGCGATACATAGCAGCAATAACCTGATCCCCGACTACAATTACTCTGATATCTCTTGGGGGTCTTTTTATCATCTCTTGTAGGTAATAGATCCTGTCTAATGGTCCATCGTTTAGTTCTCGTATCTCAATTATGGCATCAGCAGTATCTCTATCCTTGAGTGGCATCACACCCCTTCCCCAACTGCCTATTATTGGTTTGATTACAAGTGGATATCCTTCCTTTTCTAATGTCTCGATTGCTGCCTCTGAAGAAAATGATATGTATGTTTTAGGTGTTGGCACATTGTGTTTTTTCAACAAAAGTGAGGTCAGCATTTTATTTCCGCAATTGTTTGCGACTTCAAATCTGTTTATTACTGGAATGTCGAGAAATTCAAGACAAGCAGTAAAATGAAGGCCGCGAAAATAACTAACACATCTCTCGATTACCACATCGCCAAAATCAAATTCTGTTTTTTTACTTGCTGTGGTAAATTTGGTAATTTTTGCATCTACCATTTTCGTATCGTGTCCAAGCTCGATTGCCTTTTCCTCAAGCATCTTCTCCTCTAGTCTGACTCTGTCAAACACGATGCGAACTTTTGGCATCTACTCTCCCCAATCTTCGCCTACTTTTTCTGCATGCTTTAATTCACAAACGCTACCGTTTTTGGATGCGATCTCAAAATCTGCCCCGCAATCAGGACAGGATACTATTTCTCCAACACTCGCATCATCTGGAATTTTTATTATTGCATCACATTCTGGACAATTCATTTTTGATCTTTCACCTCTTTTTTAGTAATTTATTAGCTTCTGTTGATTGAAGTCCCCATAATTCAACGAATCCTTTACCTAAGGTTTGGTCAAAGACTGATCCAGATCCATAGGTAGCCAAGTCATGACTATACAATGAATATTTTGATTTTCTTCCAACAACTCGTAAGCTCCCTTTGAACATTTTTAGTTTTACAGTTCCGCTAACTCTCTTTTGACTCGTATTGATAAACATATCTAAATCTGATTTTAGTGGATCTTGCCACAAACCAGAATATGCTAACCACGCCCATTCCATATCTACCATTGTTTTGAATCTGAGTTCATGTTTTGTTAGGACTATTTTCTCCAAGTCTGTATGAGCCTCTATGAGGCATGCTGCACCAGGAGTCTCATAGACCTCTCTTGATTTTATTCCTACTACTCTGTCTTCAATATGATCGACTATTCCTATTCCACATGCGCCCGCTTTTTTGTTTGCATAATTAACTAGCTCAATTGGTTTCATCGTCTTGCCGTCTATTGCAACAGGTACTCCCATCTCAAATTTTATTTCCATATATTGTGGTCTATCTGGAAGATTTTTTGTCTTGACCCAAATGAATGCATCATCCGGAGGTTCTTCAAATGCGTCTTCTAGTTCTCCTCCTTCGATTGCTCGTCCCCATAAGTTCTGATCTATACTAAATCTTTTTGCCGTAACATCTATTGGAATTCCATGTTTTTGTGCAAATTTTAGTTCTACATCTCTGGTAAGGTTAAGATCACGAATGGGTGCAATAATTGGTAGATTAGAACCTGAATGATATGTGACATCAAATCTCACTTGATCGTTTCCTTTTCCTGTGCAGCCATGAGCTAATGCGGTAGCGTTTTCTTTTTTTGCAATCTCTACAACTTTTTGTGCAATAAGTGGTCTTGCAAGTGCTGTTGCAAGACAATATTTTTTCTGATAAAGCGCATTTGCTTTGATTGATGGAAAAATAAAGTTATTTACAAATTCATTTCTTGCATCTATATTGTAATGTCTAACAACTCCCAAACTTTTTGCTTTGGCAGCAATTTTTTTTAGATTATCACCTTGACCTACATCTACTGTAACTGTTACAACATCAAGTCTGTGTCTTTCCTGAAGATATTTTATAACAACGGATGTATCAAGACCTCCAGAGAAAGCTAGAATTGCTTTTCCATTCATTGAGATTTTTTGTGATCAGAAATTCGCATTTATCTTTTATGATCAGAATTGCGATCTGTCTTTTGATTTTGCAAAACATCAAAATCAATTCTCTAGTGAGGAAAAATGAGTTAGTCTAAGCTAAAATTCGATCACTATTTATGGCAATATTATAACGCTGTTATATGCAAATGACTCTTGTTGTCAATTGCTAAGGGGAAGAAAAATGACAAAACTGCAAGCTAAAAACATCGTAAAACACTATGATCATAATGGAAATTCAGTACTTGCACTAGACGGTATCACCATGAATGTAGAAGAAGGAGATTTCGTATGCATTGTTGGTCCTTCTGGTTGTGGTAAATCTACATTCCTGAATATAGTTGCTGGACTTGAAAAGCCAGATTCTGGAGAAATTTTGCTAAATGGAAAACCAATATCTGCTACTGGGCCAGATAGAACTATGGTTTTTCAAGAAGGTGCACTTTTTCCATGGCTCAAGGTAATTGATAATGTGGAATTTGGACTAAAAATGGCAGGAATACCAAAAGAAGAACGTAGAGAAATTTCACAAAGATATCTAGACATGATGCAATTAACAAAGTTTACAGATTCGTACACATATCAACTATCCACAGGTATGAAACAAAGAGTTGCTATCGCTAGAGCACTTGCAATGGATCCTGAAATACTTTTGATGGATGAACCATTTGCAGCTCTTGATTCACAAACAAGAGATCTACTTTTAGTTGAGCTGCAATTGATATGGGAACGAACAAAGAAAACTATCATTTTTGTCACACATAACATCTCAGAATCTGTAATTCTTGGTAACCGAGTAATGATTTTTAAAAATAGGCCATCCAAAATTAAGAAAGAAGTAATTATAGATTACAAGCGACCAAGACTTGCTGAAGATACAAACTTGCAGAAATATTATCATGAAATTTTGGAGGAACTAAAGAGCGAAGTTATGACTGGTATACGAGGTGAATCTAAATAAACTATAAATCATCTGTTAAAAAAATTCTTTTTTATGTTGGTATTATTCTTGTTTGGGAAGCAATATCTTTACTCCATGTAATACCTGAGACAGCATTACCCTCTCCAGTGCAAGTAGGACAAACTTTGGTAAATGAGACAGCAAATGGTAGTCTTCTTTTTGGTATTGCTACAAGTATGTGGCGACTTGTTCTTGGATTGGCAGTCGCAATAGTGGGAGGGCTAGTTTTGGGTATATTCATGGCTAAAATAGAAACTGCTAACCAAACTATAGGATCATTAATCTTAGGCTTACAATCAATACCGTCGGTTGCATGGGTGCCATTAGCACTCTTATGGTTTGGTCCTACTGATGCAGGTGTTATTTTTGTAACGGTTGCAGGGGCACTCTTTGCTGTTACCATAAATACACATTCAGGAATAAAGAACATCCCACCTACTTACATTGCTGCTGGAAGAAATATGGGTGCAAGTGGTATGAAGCTCGTTACTAACATAATAATTCCAGCGGCATTTCCATATCTAATTTCTGGCTTTAAACAAGGGTGGGCATATGCATGGAGGGGAGTAATTGCCGCTGAAATAATATTTTCCATTGCCGGACTTGGCTTTTTATTAAATCTTGGAAAACATGACAATAACATTGCTCAAGTTACTGGGATCTTGATAGTAATAATGATGATTGGAATATTAGTAGATGGATTTGTTTTCAAGAAAATTGAAAAAAAGGTTATGTCACGTTGGGGTCTAGCGTAACCCGACTAGTCTTTTTTCTTTTTCCAAATTATTATGCTAATACCAGCTGCTGCAATGGGTATTATTATTAAAAGGTACATTCTATAGTTTCCAACTAGCAGCAACGAATGTGATTCAAATCCTGAAATTTCAAGTTGAGAAACTGATCTTGGAGGCAAGTTTAATGCTACATGCCAGTTACCATCAGGATCTTTACTTTGAAGAAATTCTATTGGTTTATTATCTAACATCACAGCGAACTTTTGATCATCAGATTCTTGTGGGAACATGAAATTAACAAACCCTTGTTCGGGGAAGGGCTGGCGTACAGTAACTGATAAAGTTTGTTTGAAATCATCAAATTTTGGATAAGCTACTGCACCGCTAGTTAGATACGTGAAATAAAATCTTCCACCATTTCTTTCAACCCATGTTGTTTGTGTTGGATCCTCCCCTATGGCAAAGCAGCTATAATAGCTTACATATGATGCATGTTGAGGATCAGGATACATTGAAAAAGCAACTTTTTCTCCAGGCTTCATACCTACAATGTTTTCTACACTTTTACCGACATCTAGCATTTTTCCATCCTTTCCATAAATTACTGCATAAACTCTTACATCGTGGTAAGTGGTTGTACCATTATTTACTATAAACCCACTAGTGTGGCCATCTGGGTGTTTTACCAAAGTTTTATCATAAATGACTTGTATGTTTGGAGAATTATGATTTGTTTGTATGAAAGTAACTTTCGGTTTTTCCAATACTGCATTTTTACTTTCTATTGATGGTATCACCACCTTGAAGGGAAGGTCTTTTGCAGAATCAATTGCTGATAGGGTGTATGACTCTGAAATCTCTTTCCCACTATCATTGATATTTATGGTTATTTCCGGTACTATGGTATAATTCTCCGTATTTTTCACTGCACCAATTACGGTATATACCCCATTTGCATCATAATAGCCACTAAATTCATTGTCAGGTATCCACACTTCAGCTAGAGCATTATTTGAGAAGAAAAAACAAAATGATGCCGAAACTATTACAACAGGTATTATTGTGTAAGCTTTCATTAAATGACAATGGGTGTGTATCTTTCTTTAATTTTAATCTAGACCTAGATTTCCATGAGGATTGAAGATATTTATCTGAGATTCTTTAAAAGCTCAAGTGCTCCAGTAAAATCGTTTGGAGAACTTACCAATACATTTCCAGCTATTTTATGTACCTTTTTTACAAATTCAGTTAAATTGTCACTATAACCTGACCAGTCAAGGTTTAGCATTTGTGCGGATTTTTTATTTTTTTGAGTTGATAACAGAACGCATGGAATTATTGTAAACCCATGAGGTTTTAATTTATCCACAATTCTTGTAACCTGATCTATGGAACTAATCACCTGAGTTACAAATCCTTTTGGTTGGGATTCAATTTTCTTGTGAATTTTTGCAAAGTCTGGATTACTTGGTATTGAAAGATAAAAGTCAAGTTTTTTTCCAAACCCCTGCTCGTTAAATTGTCTGACAACGTCACTTGGAACAAGTTTGGAATCTTTTGGACCTGTTGGAGGCACATCACCTTTCAGAATTAAAATTCCATTCAAGTTCAATAAAATGGCATCACAAATTGTTTGAGTGATTGATATGATATTCCTGTCTCTTACTCTTACACTTGCTGAAATTTTGATCATGCTGTTAGTATTCTTAATAAAAAAACCTGCAGTTATGGGTGAAACTCTAGGTATGCCCAAGACGGAATCTGTGAGGTGTATACCATCACATAGATTTCCAACCTGAATGGCCCGATCTTTTAAATTCTCTACCGACTCACTCAATTCTTTATGAGACAGTATCTTATCCTGAATCACCTTGGGAGGATTGATCTCATAGATTATTGTCATAATGCCTGTTTTCTTTACTTGATTATAACTTTTGAATGTGATTTTAATGATAAAAAACAAAACAAAATTAAATCGATTAGAACCAACCCTTATTGTATTTGATTGAAAAGATTCCTCTAAATGATATGATGAAACAAAAAATTGTTCTTTTTGATGGTGCTATGGGTACTGAAATTCAGAAATTAAATCCAAAGCCAGAAGATTTTCCAGATAATAAAGAAGGCTTCAATGATGGACTTTGCTTTACAAGACCTGAATGGATAAAAAATATTCACCGTCAATATTTGAAAGCTGGAGCAGACTGTATCGAGACTAATAGTTTTGGTTCAAATAAACTAAAATTGGAAGAATATGGATATGGTGACAAAACTCTGGAATTTAACAAAAAAATTGCACAGCTAGCAGTAGATGTTTGCAAAGAATTTACAGATAAACCAAGATATGTTATTGGCTCAATGGGGCCTACTGGATTTTTACCAAGCTCAAATGATCCTTCGCTTGGGCAAAAACCACTTGATGAAATACGTGAAGCATTTGAGATACAGGCCGAAGGTTTGATTCTTGGAGGAGTAGACGCTCTTCTAATTGAAACAAGTCAAGATATACTTGAAGTAAAGCTCGCAATAGAGGGATGCCATAATGCGTTTAAAAAAACTGGAAAAAAAATACCAATTATAGCAAATGTTACATTGGATAAATATGGAAAAATGCTTCTGGGCACAAATGTTCAAGCAGCATATACAACGGTGTCAAATATGGGAATTGACGCATTTGGACTGAATTGTTCTACTGGTCCAATTGAGATGACTCCGAGTGTGCAGTGGCTAAATGAACAAAATGATCTTCCAATTCTAGTAATGCCCAACGCAGGAATGCCTGAAAATCAGGGTGGTAAAGCAGTTTACAAAATGTCGCCGCAAGAAATGGCCAAAGTCATGAGCGATTTTGTATCTCAATATGAAAATGTAAGAATTATTGGTGGTTGTTGCGGTACCAATCAAGAACATATTGCTTTACTTAGAAAGGTAATTGACGAAAAGGAATCAGAAAGTAAACGTTAGGTATTTAGAGAAAAGTGATCTGAGATTAGTTTGTTGAAAATTTCTAGGGTAAGTTCTGCACTAAAATCAATTGAACTTAAACAGAGTCCGCCACCTCTAATCATTGGAGAAAGACTAAACGCACAAGGTTCAAAGAAGGCAAAAGAATGCGTCCTAAGTGATAACTTTGAAGAGTTGATAAAACTAGCTCGTGATCAAGTAGACAATGGAGCTCACTGCCTTGATGTTTGTGTAGCTACTACGGAAAGATCTGATGAGCTTGAATTTATGAAGAAACTAGTAAAAGTCCTGAGCCTAGAAATTGAATCTCCTCTGGTTATAGACTCAACAGAACCTAAAGTAATTGAAGCTGCACTTGAACAAATTCCAGGAAAACCCATCATAAATTCGATTAATCTTGAGGGAAATGGTTCTAGGTTTCATTCCTTGGCACCATTGATGGTAAAATATGGTGTTCCAGCAATTGCTATGTGTATTGGTCCAAAGGGAATGGCAAAAACACCCCAGGAAAAACTAGAAACGGCAGAACTTCTTTTGGAAACAGGTAAAAAATATGACCTGCATGAAGATCAATTCATTTTTGATGTGCTTACATTTACCCTGGCTACTGGTGAGCAAGAGTTTCAGGACGCAGGAAAAAACACCATAGAAGGAATTAAGCTAGTAAAACAAAGATTTCCAAATTCCTTCACTACATTAGGTCTCAGTAATGTAAGTTTTGGCTTGGCTCCACATGCAAGAAAAATACTAAATGCAGTGTTCTTGTATCATGCAGTAAAAGCAGGACTTGATACTGTCATAATCAATCCAAAAGACGTAATTCCGTATACTGAAATTGATGAGAAGGAAAGAAAACTTGCCGAAGATCTAATATTTAACAAACACCAAAATGCGTTAGCTGACTTCATATCTTATTTTGAAAGCACTAAAAATACTGTTCAAATAACTACTAAAAAAATTGAGATTGATCCATCTTGGAATGGGGGAAAGAGGGCAAACTTTAGAATTGTAAATAGATTACGTGACGGAATTGAAAATGATGTTGTTAGTGCCATTGCAGAAAAAATTGTAGGAAAACACAATCTAGTAAATAATAATGGTAGGCTGTCTATTGAAGAAACAAAAGAAGTGACACACGTTGCTGCTATCAAAACGCTCAATGAGGATCTGCTACCTGCAATGAAAGAAGTTGGTGATAAATTTGGTTCAGGTGAACTAATCTTACCCTTTGTTTTGAAATCAGCAGAGTGCATGAAAGCAGCAGTATCTGAGCTTGAAAAATATCTGTTAAAACAAGATGGGGCAACAAAGGGAAAGCTTGTTCTTGGAACTGTCTATGGAGACGTTCACGATATAGGAAAAAATCTTGTAAAAACAATCTTTGAGAATAACGGATATGCTGTATTTGATCTAGGAAAACAAGTTCCATTACAAAAATTTCTTGAAAAAATAGATGAAGTAAAGGCAGATGCAATAGGTCTTTCTGCATTGTTAGTATCAACATCAAAACAGATGCAGTATTTTGTAGAACATGCAAGAAAAAATGAAATGAAAATTCCAATACTGTGTGGCGGTGCTGCAATTAATAGTAATTATATCAATAGGATAGCAAAGGAAGGTGGAATCTACCAACCGGGTATGTTCTATTGTAAAACCATGTTTGATGGTCTAAAGACTATGGATAAGCTAGTCTCATCTGAGAGACAACAATTTGTGAAGGAATGGAAAGAGCGACTTGAAAAATGGACAGAGACTGTAATTCAAAGACAAGGTGATGAAAAATATACTCACAGTGGAATAATCCCTGTAACTCCTCCAATCCCACCCAAAATAAACACTGCATTTAGACTTGAACCAAATGATATTGATCTAAATAACATATGGAAATTCATAAACAAAAAATCTCTGTTTGTTCTATCTTGGGGTGTACGTGGCAAGTCTGCCAAAGAATCTGAAGAAGAACATGAAAAATTATTTGAAGAGTGGAAACAAAGAATTCTTTCCGAAAAATTATTTGAACCAAGAGCAGTGTATGGGTATTTCAGATGCCACAATGAAGATGACAAATTGGTAGTGGATGGGCCTGATGGCAAAAAACTAACTTTTGATTTTCCGCGTTCATCTAAAGAAAAGCACCTATGCATCACAGACTATTTTGGAAAAGATGATGTGGTAGCATTTCAGGCAGTTACTGTGGGAACCAAGGTGTCTAAAATAATTGAACAATGGAATAAAGATGACAGGTATGCTGATGCTTATTATCTTCATGGAATGGCTGTAGAAACCGCTGAGGCTATGGCAGAATGGATAAATCAAAAGATAAGAGAAGAATTGCATTTGGGAGAAAAAAGAGGACTACGATATAGTTGGGGATATCCAAGCTGTCCTGATGTGTTACAACATCATCTTGTGTGGAAGTTATTAGATCCAGAAAAATCTGGAATGACTTTAACTGAGGCAGGACAGATTATACCTGAACAATCTACTGCAGCCATTGTAGTACATCATCCTGAGGCTGAATATTTTGTACTCTGATGACTGTCTGGATGAGAGTTCAAGTGAGATGTGATGATGTTGGATCTTGTATTGATAAAAAAAACACTTGCTAGTCCACTTACCCCTGAAGTTCTAAATAATAACACAGGAAAATTATCGGCGGTGTTGATAATTATCTATGGTAAAATTCCAACAATAATAATGACAGAAAGGCCAAAGACAATGAATCACCACGCAGGTGAAATCTCTTTTCCAGGGGGAACATGGAATGTTAAAGATCACGACCTACTATCTACTGCAATACGTGAAACAAAAGAAGAACTAGGAATAGAAATTGAAAGAGAATCAATAATAGGACAACTCAAAACTGTTACAACCTTAAATTCCGGATTTAAAATTACGCCATTCATAACTATCATGGATGCCACACCGGAAATACATCCTAATTCAGAAATTGCATCTGTATTGAAAATTCCATTAATTCCGTTATTGAATACTATGCAAGATGATACTGATCCTAATCACAAATCCATTCAAGAGATGTTTGTGTTTACGTTCAATAATCATATAATATGGGGAGCGTCAGCTAGGATGTTAAGACAGATTCATACAAAACTCATTTCATGAAATGTTCACAAAACTTAGATTCATTTAAAAAGAGGTCTGGATTTTCCAATTTTTATGGCTGCTCATAAGTCAACTCCTAGGAAAACTAGGCTAATGAGGAAACTTAAACAAAATTCGCCAGTTCCAGCTTGGATAATAGCAAAAACTAAGCGAAGAGTAAGATCTAATCCAAAGAGAAGACAATGGCGCAGGACTGATGTGAGGGTGGGATAGTTGTCAGAGGAATCATTAGAACGAATCTACACAATTAACTTAGGTAAGGTATTGTTATCTCCTAATAATCAGAGAGCAAAGAGAGCTATCAATATGATCAGAGAATTTGCCTCAAAACATATGAAATCTGATACTGTCAAGATTGAAGAAGATATCAGCCATTTAGTATGGGCGCGAGGAATAAGACACCCACCAAGAAAGATACGAGTTAAACTAAGCAAGGATGACGACGGTAACATTATAGTATCTAAATATCAGGAAGAAAAGAAAGTAGAAGAAAAACCAAAGAAGGAAGAAAAGAAAGTAGAAGAAAAACCAAAGAAGGAAGAAAAGAAAACTACAAAATCGCCAGAGAAATAACTAAATTTATTCTATCTGTTCTAATTCAAGATCAATTTTTACACTCGCATCTGGTTCTTCCCAGTCTAGTACATTTTCTTTTGGAATGAACCCAAGTGGATCATATTTATCAAAACGTGTTTCACCTTCTATCGAAGTCAGCAATACTACTTTTGAACTGTCTCCCCCAGTTACTGACAAGCTTACTCGTGTGCTATCATCACCAAAAATCCCACTTATTGTATTTACCATTGAATTCAAAATCCCTATTGGAACTTTGTTCCCGCCCACTACATACATTAATGCACTCTTGATTCCATTTGGTGACGCATCTTCATAGAGCATTTTGATAGAGTCTCTTAACGACGTTTCAACATCTGTAATATCCTTGCTTGTGGAAAGTATGTTGGTCTGTAATGGTATTGACGAGTCTCTAAGGGTGGATATTACTTGAAGCAACGCTGAGTTTGTAATCAAATTACAAGAATCTGGAGTTAGGTCTGGATTACTATCAAGTAACGCATCATTATCTATGATTACAGTGCAATCTGAACTAGCTTTCAATCTCTTTAGTGAAACTCCTGAGAAAAATATTTTGTCTTTCTCAAACTTGAAGGGCATAATGCCAAAAGAAAGTACATTTTTTCCCATTTCTTTTGAAATATGGGAAACGACTGGCGATAAAGCTGCACCTGATTTTCCAGCAAGATTTGCTATTATAATTATAGTAGAGTATTTGTCTATTTTTGATTCTAGGGATTCTTTGGCACCAAAAGATACTCCTCTAATAAGATAGGTGGATGGATTAAGAATGGGAGTTGTATTTATCAGAATCTTGGATACATCATGGTTCAAGTCTCTTGCATCATTACTAATCAAAAGACAATCGCAACCTAGTTTTTCCTTGGCTTCCAATGCAAGTCTGCAACCGGCTCCTCCTAGGCCAACAACTAGTACCGGATCTTGCATTTTAAACTCCATGCTCCCTTTCTGCTTGCCAAATTAATTAAAAAACTTTGTTGATTAGTTTTGATCCAAACTCCGATCTAAAAAATTTAGCTCGCCAATACGCCAAACAAGCTACTAGAAGATACTTTTGTTATCTTTACCTCGAGTTTTTGTCCAAGATTGACCTTTTTGTCTACTATCACCTGTTTGTAAGCAAAGTTTCTACCTTTTACTATGTTGTCTGACATCTCATCGAACAAAACCATGCCTTTCCACCCAATCCATGATTTGTTCCTCTCATGAGCTATTTTCTTGGTTAGATCAAAGATTATCTTACTTCTACGCTTTACCTCTGAGACGTCAACCTGTTTCATCTTGGACGCTTTTGTGCCTGGTCTAGCGCTATATCTAGACAGATTAACAATATCCGGCCGTGTTTTTTCGAGTAATCTGACAGTTTCAAGAAAATCATCTTCTGTCTCAGTAGGGAAGCCTACTATGATATCTGTAGACATCGAAAATTTATCAAATCTTTCCCTAAATTCCTCATTTGCTTCTAGAAATGTTTTGGATGTGTGACCTCGCTTCATGTTTTTTAAAACTTGGTCGCTTCCGCTCTGTACTGGAATATGAAGAAATTTGAAGACTTTATCATTTTCATAGCTTTTTAAAAGATCCTTTTTGATGCGTGGCAAGTACATTGGATTCATCATTCCAACCCTAATCATAAATTCTGAAGGGATTTCTGATACCGTTTTTATCAATTCTGGTAGACTGCTACCTATATCCAAACCATAACATCCATTATCAGTTGAAGTTAACCACACCTCGGTGCACCCATCATTGATCTCACTTTTTACTTGCCTTACAATATCTCCAACCCTGTAGCTCTGCAAGTCACCTTTGGCTAATTTTGTCTGGCAAAAAGTGCATTCACTCATGCAACCGCTTGCAATTTCGATAATTCCAACTGCTGGGTTTAGTCTTATCTTCGGAAGCCCGATTTTTGGTTCGTCTATATCGTTTATCTCGATTCTCTTTATTCCCTTTAATGTGGATCCTATGACATCTAGTGTCTTACCTATTGACGCTGGACCAAGTAAACTTGCCTTGGGGCTGAATTTTTCAACAGTATCCTTTTCTGCTTTTGGCAAGCACCCTGCAACAATCAATGGTTTTGTCTTGAGATTTTTTATTCTATGAACCATCTTATCTGCCGTAGCGTCTTTTACAGAACAAGTAACTATCATATTCAAATCAGCATCTTTTGAATTATTTGCAAGAGTGTGACCTCCATTTACTATAAGCCCTGAGATCATCTCAGAATCTGCAAAGCTTGCAGAACATCCATAAGCTTCCACCCAAATTTTTGCCATTTTTATCCCAATAATGCACTTACTTCTTTTTCACTCAACAATTCTTTGGAAATCACAAGTTGTCTGATAGTTTTTCCAGTCTTGAGCGATTCCTTGTAAAGATCTGCTGAGACTTGATATCCAAGCTTTGGTGCAAGAAGTGTTACTATGACTGGACTATTTTCGATATACTGGCGAAGTTTTCCCTTATTTGCAGTTAGTCCTTCTATGAGATTTCTTGAGTATATTGGAACAAAGTTTCGTAGCATATCCAATGAATCTAATACTGCCTTAACCATTACCGGTAACATAACATTCAATTCAAATTGGCCAGCTTGTGCTGCAAGTGCAACTGTAGTGTCTTTTCCAATTATGTCAAAGCAAACCATGTTCATACACTCTGCAAGAGACGGATTGACTTTGCCCGGCATTATTGATGAACCAGCATGTACTGCAGGAATACCAATTTCTGAGAGGCCGGCAACTGGACCTGATGCCATTAATCTAATATCATTTGATATTCTGCCTAATTCCAAAGCTAGGTTTCTTAATGCAGATGAAACCTTTGCAACAGCAAACTTACTCTGTAATCCAAACTGCATATCTGCTTGAGGTTTGAGTGGAAGTTTTGATATTTTGGCAAGCTCTGTAATTGCAGCAACTCTGTATCCTTTTGGAGTATTTGCCCCACTGCCAACTGCTGTTCCTCCTAATGCAACATACTCTAATTCTTTTTTTGCCTCAACCATCGCATCTCTTGTTTTTGATATAGCTGTTGCATATGCTGCAAATTCACTTCCCAAGCTTACTGGTAATGCATCCATCAAGTGAGTTCTTCCAATTTTTTGATAACTTGAAAACTCCTTTGCCTTTCTTAATAATGCCTTGATCAAATCATCTATTATGGGAATGACTTGATTTACATTAAATAAAATTGAAACATGCATAGCAGTTGGGAATGTATCGTTACTTGATTGTGACATGTTGACATGATCATTTGGATGCAATTCTTCATAGTTTCCTTTTCTTTTTCCTAAAATCTCTAATGCAATATTTGCAATAACTTCATTTGTGTTCATATTAAAAGCAGTTCCTGCACCCGAGTTAATTGCTTCAACTACAAACTGATCCAAATACTTTCCTGACAAAATTTTATCGCATGCTCTGATTATTGCATTGCCTCTTTTTTTATCAAGAGATTTAGTTTTCATATTGGCAATAGCAGCCGATCTCTTGATCATAACAAATGCCATTATCAGGTATGGGTGTGACCTGTGACCGCTTACATGATATTGTTTTATTGCACGGGCTGTAAATGCCCCATAGTATGCGTCAACTGGAATCTGTACTTCACCCAGCGAATCTTTATCTGTTCTAAATTTCACGTCAACCCTAGAAGATTTTTCCTAATATTCATTCGCTTTTCAAAAAATGACAGAGCTTGACTTTGTTTTGAAAAAAACTACAATTTTAGTTCGGAAATGCCCAATAAGTTAATATATTTAGAGTGAAACATTCGAAACGATGAACAGACGAACCAGTATGCTGTCTATTGTCGCAGTAGTGGCAGTAGCAGGAATATTGTTCGCTAGCACGTATTCACAGACACAGATGTCTGCATCAAAACTGAGCGTTCCAAGTGTCAATACTGACACAACTGCTCAGATAGTGAGTGACATGGGTGGACTACAACTACAAATGCCAGGAGCATTTGCAGCACTTTCACCTGATGAAGTTGATGCGATGGCAAAAGCAGGTCGTCACGTAGTAGATGTACAGTTAACAGCTCAAAGCGTTGACTTGCCTATTATGGGCGGTGGGAAATACCACGCCATGACCTTTAACGGTCAGGTTCCAGCACCGACAATAAGAGTTACACAAGGTGACATCATCAGAATGACTCTTACTGTACCGTCATCAGAAGCAACACCTCACGGAAATGATATGCATGCATCTCAAATATCTGCAACTAACTTTGGCAAAGTTTTGCCAGGTACATCAAAAACATACGCCTACATCGCTGAATCAGCTGGACAATTCAAATACCATTGTTCTGGTGTAGACGTAGCAGCAATGGACCAACACGTTCTTTCCGGAATGTACGGATTGACAATCGTTGACCCATTGAATGGATACACACCATTTGTCGCTGAGAAGACTGACGTAGTAAATGGTCAAGTCGTACTCAAACACTTGCGTTATGAACCTGATGCAAAAGAATTTGTCTTAGAGTACAATCAATTGTACTTGACAGCAGACGGTAGCTATGATCAGACTGCAATGTTCCTACATAACACAACTCAAACAGTTGTTAACGGATTTGCTTTCGGTTATACTCCAAATGCAGACATAAACAAGTTAGTCAAGGGCGATGCAAACAAGAACATCTTTGTCGCACAACCATGGAATTCTGCAGACCTTAAACAGTATCAAGGGCATCCACTGTTTGTTGATACTGGTGTTCACTACAGACTATTTGTAGAGAACCAAGGTAACATGCCCGTTTTCTTCCACATAGTTGGTGAACAACTAGACCGTGTGGTACAAGGAAACAGAATCCAATCTCAGGCAACTGAGTCTTGGGAAATTGGAGGTTCACAAGGAGCAACAGTAGATGTTGTATTTGATGAACCAGGTGCATATGTTGCAGTTAACCATGACTATGCAGCAATCTTCACTGGAGCTGCTACGGTATTTGTCGCAGGTGACCCATTCAAATTAGGATATGGTCCAGGTGACATGCCAAACCCATCGGATGCAGTACCTCCATTGGGCAAGAATAGCATTCCACAAAAAGAAATAGTTCACTGTCTATGTACAGATGACCGAGCTGCAGAAATAGCGAAACAAATTGGTGGTTAAACACCCAACCTTTTTCCTTTTTGTTTAATTCACATAAATGATTATATTCTGTACCTGATGGTCTTCATTCATGTCGATGAATCAATCAGTCTTAATCTGTGATCAAGTAGCACCGTTATTGAATGAAATACTACAAAAAAACGGTCTACGAATAACCTATGAGCCTGAAATAACACCGGAGCAAATTAAAGAAAAGATAGCAAATTTTGATATCATAATTGTTCGTAGCAGAACAAAGATAACAAAAGATATGATTGATCGTGCGACACAATGCAAGATAATTGCGCGTGTGGGTGTGGGACTTGATAATGTTGATGTTGAAGCAGCAAAAGCAAAAAACATCCGAGTAATCAATGCGGCAGAGGGTGCCATGAATGCTGTAGCTGAATTGGTACTTGGTCTCATGTTGTCACTTGCAAGAGAAATCCCAAGAGCAGACAGAGAAATTAGAAATGGTAACTGGCTCAAAAAAGATCTAATGGGAACTGAACTCTCAGGAAAATATCTTGGAATAGTTGGATTAGGTAACATAGGAAAAAGACTAGCAAGACTAGCTAAGGGGCTTAATATGAATATCATAGGTTTTGATGTAATCCCAATACCTGATGACTTTGTACGTGAGGTAGGTTTGATAAAAGCAGATGTAGACACATTGATTTCAAGTGCTGATTTTATTTCATTTCATGTTCCTCTAACCGAGGAAACTAGACATCTTGTAAATTTACAAAGAATATCAAAAATGAAAAAGAATGTCTATCTTATCAATACCTCAAGAGGGGAAATAATTGATGAAGATGCACTTTATGGTGCATTAAAGGAAAAAAGAATAGCTGGCGCAGCATTGGATGTATTTGAAAAAGAACCAGCTACTGGAAACAAACTCGCAACGCTTCCAAATGTAGTTTGCACTCCGCATATAGGTGCTCAGACAAAAGAAGCACAATCCCTGGCTGCAAACATTATAGCCGAAAAAATAATAATGATTCTTCGTGGCGTAATATAGTTGAGTCCAAAATTATTATCAGCAATCCTATTCCTATTAACAATATCATTTGCTTCAGTGGTGGCAGATAGCGGGCAACTATCTGTTTTCTCTGGTTCAAATTACCAAATAAATTACAATACAAAAGATTCCACAATTCAAGGTATTCAAGCCAACAAGGATTCGCTTAGCTTGGAACTGTCAGTACAAGTAACTAGACCTTCGGCATCTGTTGAATTAACTTTGCCTAGAGATTTAATTGACGCAAAAAAAAGCGATGGCTCTGATGAATCATTTATTGTTCTAGTAGATGGTGTTTTTGCAAATTATGTAGAAACAAATAACACTCCACAAACACGTACAATTTTGATTCAACTAAGTTCTGAAAATAAAGATATTGAGATTATCGGTACTAGTCTAGGAACTACCGCACTAGTCTCTCAAAATAATACTCAGCAAACCACTCCGATTCCACAGAAACCTATTGAACCACAAATCCAACAAAACCAAACACAGGTATTACCATCACATCCACCTTCAACTCAACAAAATAATACACAGAATACAGAACCCACGCAAGACATTATTCACCAATTTGTATCTATATTAAATTTTAATTTATCAAATACTCCTTTGAATCTAGACAAAAAACAACTCACGGAATATTCTATTATTACTGCAATTATTATTGTAGTAATTATAGCGATTGCATCGTCTGTAAAAAAGAATAATCAAAGAAAGACTAGAAAATAATCAGACTGAAACTATTCCTTTTTGAATCAAATATTGGATTGACTGCCCAAATTCATTATCTGTAATTGAACCATCTGCCCACAATTTTGCATTGCCTTTAAGCCAAGAAGGTATGTTTATTGGATTAGTCTTTTGGTCATTATGGTTTGGACCTTTGATTATGTCAAAATGTATCAATTCTTGTATAAGTGCAGCATAATCCTTGGTATCAAGTATGTGATTGGGTGACGAAGTTACTAATGTTTTGTATTGTGGTGGTATTGCAATTCTCCCAGAATCTATGATTTTAAAAGAAGTACTAGATTTGAAGCCAGAATATTCCGCATCTATTTTATAAGTTCCTGGATTGTAAGTAGTTTTGTAAAATGGAATGGGAGCAATTATTGTAGTGTTTGTTTTACTTATCTGAATTGGAATGGGCGAACTTGAATTTCCAGCAGAATCTATTATCTGTAAAAGTATCTGATCTCCTGTTATTTCTGACACCTGAAAATTAATTGCTAGATAATCACCATATTCGTAAATCTGTTTACTTGTAGTTAATGTAAAAGAAGGTGAAGCAAAACTTTGCTGGATACCAATAACTAGGATTCCTAACAGGATGGCTTGTATGATTTTAGATGATGCCACAAATAATAACAAAAACCATTTTCATAAATAGGCTTCCACTAATTTATTCCGATTTTAGGGGTTCTAGTTTCTAACAGAATATTAAGGGGTAAGTTAGTAGTGGCGAGTATGACCAGTCACCAAGAGCAAGTCTGGCTTAGAATGTGGAAGGAAAATTCTCCAGAACTAAGGGCAAAGGCAATTGAATGGAGAAAACAAAATGCTCTAGTTAGAATCACACGACCTAGTAGGATTCAAAAAGCAAGGAGATTGGGATATAAAGCAAAACAAGGAATCGTTGTAATTCGAATGCGTGTAGGCAGAGGAAACATGCGCAAACAAAGACCGGTGGCAGGTAGAAGACCAAAACATCTAGGTGTAGTTAGAATAAAGCCAGCACTTAGCATGCAAAGAGTTGCTGAGCGAAGAGTATTGGAAAAATATCCGAACATGGAACTTTTAGGTTCTTATTATCTCTATCAAGATGGTATTTATCTTTGGTATGAAATAATACTAGCTGATCCATCCCATCCACGAGTATTCAAAGACAAAGAAATACGTGGAATTCTTCCCGGCCTGAAGAATTGAAATCTGTTCTAGTTTTATTGTCATTACTAATTTCCGGATTGCTGTTTGTACAAGCTTATGGACAAACGCCTGCTGTTCCACAACATATGGCACTAGATCATCAGGGAATAAAATGGAACTGGAAAATAAAAGCAGATGACTACAATTTTGTTGTAACTACTGTATCAAACTATGATATGAAAAATGTTACCTTAAACAAAGACAACAAAGAGTTAATTTTCGAAGGCAATAGTGCACATGATGGAAACATTGCAGAAATCCAAATACCTCACGACCTAATAAATGGAAATCTGACTGTAATCCAAAACGGTCAACAGATATCACCTCTAATAATAAACAGTGGTAATTCGTCACTTGTAGTTTTAAAATTTAATCAAACAGGTGATATAACGACTAACATAATGGGTACAACCTATCTGCCAGAGTTTTCAGGTATGGCCGAACTTGTTATGATGACATCTATCGTAATTGTAATGCTTTTTACAACGAAAATGCGCAGAATCTAATATCCATTCATATAATCTTCCCAAATATTTGCGCGGGAAGTAAATTTATTAAATTGATAAAATATTCCACCCACTATTCCTGCTTGATAGAATGCATACAAGTAAACTTGAGAGTGTGCAGGTTCACTATGTGTCAAGCTAAGAGCTATCATAGAAAAGAAAATGTATGTCCCAACAAACGTAAAGATCTTACTTAAGAATCCATCCATGCCAACTATGCGTTTTGTCGCAGCAGCCATTATTGTAATACTTGATATGATTAGAAATGTCAAACCTCCATTTGCCTGTATGAATTCTGTTAACCATGGAATGAAACCATCATGAAATATGGACTTGTGTGGTTGATGTGCGCCTCCGTGAAGTGCAAACGATACTGAGGTAATGATGGCGCCCATAACAAATATGAATAAAAATATCTTGAATATGGCTCTCTTTATTGGACTTCGTGGTCCTGAAGGACTCATTACTCTATCAGTTATTTTTATTCCATACAGTAATCCTATTACAAAAGATGGAATAAACATCAAATCGATAATTATGGGGGAGTCTTTTGTTATTCGGTCAATATCGGGTCCAAATATCAAATAAACAATTAATGCAAGTGATGCTGCTGACGCAAAAATGGTAATATCCAACCAGCTTCTACTATGCCTCATCTCAAATAGGTCTGGTCCCCATTCGTCCAATTCAAATTTTGATTTTAAAAACCGAATTAAAGAAGCGAATCCAAAGGATTTTGCCTAAATTATCAACTCCTTTTACCTTTTATCATCTCATGAACTATCATATATAATGAAAATCGGGAAAATTACCATAAATTTTGGTGTTGCAGTTATAATATTCGGAATAATTTTTTACTTGCAAGGAAATTCTATTGTAGGACCTACCACGTCTTTTATGTATTCAAACCCAAAGTGGATTCTAAATGGAATTTTAATTGCAATATCTGGTGGGGTCATAATGGGCATGGGAATTGTAATTAATTTACGACGCCCAAAGTAATAGTGGTTCTAACTTTGTCCAACTTTCGAATCTTTTTCGTAATCAAATTGTCCATTTGTGCTTCGGTATCAGTTTCTGCCTCTACTACTATATCGTAATCGCCATAAACAACCCTGGCATCTTTTATCTTGTCAATTTTCAATACCTTTTCTACAATGTCATTTTCAGAGCCCAGCTCACATCCAATCAAAATGTATGCTTTTTCCACAATATTCTAAGATAATACGATCTTAAATCTTTTAACCTTATGTTCCTCAATCTAGATTTTTAAGTGGCAGTATATGGCATGTATCCATGGGACTATTTGGCAGATCTAAGAAAAAAGACGAATCACTTGAACAATTAAAATCACTACTTGATAAATTTGAATATGTTGATCTTGAAAACCTCTGTACTTCTGTTATCGGTAAAAACCCGGAATTAATAGGAAATAAAGAAAGAATGTCTAAGACTGAAATGCTTGATTACGTGTGGGACCAATACCACGGAGGAAAATTCAATTTTGACCAAGCCAAAGATTTTGCCATAAAACAGGGCATAATTCCACAAAATTTCTTTGATTAATTATCTGATATTCAAAGTAGTTAACAAGTTTGTTTTAAGATCATAGACTCGAATCAAATGATTGTTTGTATCTGCAATGTATAATTTTTCATCATGCATCTTGACATCACTTGGCTCGTAAAGTCCAAGCGTATCGCATTCTGGATCACCAATCCTACAAACTCCCTTTGATCCGTTTTTTCCTATTAGTGTAGAAACATTTTGTTTTTCCAAGTCTATCATGCGTATGGCTGAATTGTACGTATCTGCTACAAAAATTCTATTTGATGTGGCTGATATGCCAAGTGGATGTTGCAATAACGCCTCATTTGTATTTCCATCTTTATGTCCAAACGTAAATAATCCATGACCTACAATTGTTTGCACATGATCAGTTTTCAAATCAATCTTGCGAACAGATGAAGTTTCACTGTCTACAAAATAAATAAGATCATTGTAAATGGTTATTCCACTTGGCTGAGCAAGTTGAGCTTGCATTCTTGGGCCGTCGACGATGTCTTCATACCCATTTCCAGCAAATGGTTTAACCAACCTAGATTTCAAATCACAAGTCCAAATCTGGTGATTTCCAGCCATAGTAATGAACACTTGATCATCTTTTACTGCTACATCCCAGGGGGAGGATAGCGATACATCATTACCACTGCCTCCTGCTGATGCCCACTGACCTTGCTTTCCATTTCCAGCAAGCGTTGTGACTTTATTCTTATCTAGATCAATTTCTCGTAAGGCATGATTTTCAGTGTCTGCAACAACTATGCAATTATTTATCCACACAACACCCTGTGGCCTAAAAAATTTGGCTTCTGAAAATGAACCATCTATTAATCCTGCGCTTCCGTTGCCAATTATTTTTTCTATCTTCCCTGATAGGTCTGATATGATTATGCGATTATGATTGGAATCTGATATGGCAATCTTTCCATTTGCAATTGATATTTTACCAGGATATGATAAAATGGCATTGCGTTTGTGATGTGTTCTTGTTATCTTTATGGGCTCTCTTGCTAAAGTATGTTTTTTTTCGTGTTTTTCTAACAGTGTATCAATAATGTCCTCTATCATCTCTTTTTGTCCTTCGCCTGACTGTCTGTATACTAGATTTCCTGTTGGGTCTATTATTACAATTGTGGGCCATCCCTTTACACTGTATTGACGCCAGATTGACATTTCCTTGTCAACTATAACAGGATGTGTGATTTCATATCTTCCAACTGCTTGTTCTATGTTATTTTTGTCCTGTTCGTTAAAGAACTTGGCAGAATGAACTCCTATAAATACTACAGGTTTATCTTGATATTTTTTTTCAAGCTGTGCAAGAACTGGTAGAGTATGCATGCAATTTATACAGCAATATGTCCAAAAATCTAGTATAACCACATGACCTCTTAACTTCTCTAAAGAAAGTGGGTCTGTGGTATTGATCCAGTTAAAATCCGAAGGAAATTCTGGAGCTTTGATTGCTTTGGAAAACATGTTGTCAAACATGTTGTTTGTACCAATATTTTCATTATAAAAATTAACGTTGTTTTCTAAAACCCTGCAGCCACCGGATCTGATGGTTTTATGATCTCTCTGAGTAATATTGTTGCATATGATCCTCTTGACAATGTAAAGTTCACATAAGGTTCGTCTATTGAAAAGTTCTTGCATGAAATCACAGCTTGCCTAAATCCTCCCTCTTCACTTACTTCCTGCATTTCCTTGACAAAAAAATCCTTTGATTTAACCTGTTCAAAATCAAGAACTTTTGATATTTCATTATCAAACCTGTTTTTTTTAGAGTATGAATAACCTACAAGAGGAATTGCTAGTCTTTGCTCAGGATTATTTTCAAATCTTCCTAGGTTGTCGTTTCTATCAAAACAAACGTCATGTTGTTCAGGTTTAACTAATTCTTGGCCGTACTCAAAAGCTAGTGACATTGTTTTATTGAAGATATACGATTGGAAAGCCTCTACAAAAAACCGTCTAAGTTGAATCGGGATAGCTCTGAGTGCCTTGAGCGAGTCTCCATGTTCTATCATTTCTCTTAGTACAATTCTTTCTGTATCCATACTGTATGGAATATCTTTGAAAATATTAGTATAGTTTGACTTGTTTTTTAGCGCTTCACGTATTCTGCTGTTTTCAGGAGAATCGTACTCTGATGTATGTGAAAGAAGCATCTCCACTGCAAAATCAAAATTCTTCTGTATTATAGCTTTACCAATAATGTGTGAGACTGGTCTTTTGCTACCAAACCTCTGATATCCATAAAAATTGATGATCCTGTCATATTCAGAAAACTCTGATATTTTCTTAAAATCTGCACCATCTATTTTTATTTTAAAATGATTTCCAATCATATCCTTTTTGGTAAGCGGTTTTTTGACATGACCAATTTCTTCAAGAATATACTTGTTTGTAATGATGCGCTGGTTCGCTCTACCTCCACTCATATCACAGACATATTGTTCAGTAGTAGCATTAGCATCCTTTAATCCCAATGCCTTTAATCTTAATCCGTATTTTTTGAATATTTCAGATAATGCATGATTTGTATCGATCCCAGTTTTTTTTAATTTGTATACTGTGTATGTTCCGGATTGCGATATCGCATCTAGTATTTTCTCTTTGAGAATTTCGGAGACAAAGAACTGTTCTGGTGATGACTTTATCTTGCCTCCAGAACCTGAAGACTTGGTAGAATAGACTGAAATTCCTATCAGGTTATCTAGTTTAGGAGTCACTTCTTATTGTATTGTTATGGGTATTATTTTTGATATGGTGACATCATTATACCTTGCACCAACTAGTATGTTATAGGTTCCAGGAACTGCAAAACTATCTGCTGATACATTGACACTAATGGTTTTTGTTTTATCTACTGAAATCTCTTTTTCAGGAGATGAAATTATGATATTGTTTGGGCCTGCTGTCTGGGCAGTAACAATGTCAAGTGGGGAACTCATATGATCTTTTGGAACAACTGTTAAGGAGACATTTGAATTCTCACCACGATGCAACGTAACTGGATGGGCACCTGTTAGTTCAAAGGGTAGAATAGATGTTGTATTTAATACGCCTATATTGTTCTCAACCCATTCTGTGAACCACACCTTGTCATGTGATACGGTAAAGTCTAGTACTTGAGCTACACCGCAATTTGACATGGTGCCGCAGTCTGCCCAATTGGGATTCTTTGATGGTATTTGATATTCTACAAGTGAATTCGTTGCAGGATCAAATACTGCAAGACTGTTTGCTACCTGTTCATTGAACCATAACCTTCCTTGGTCGTCAAAGTAATTCCAATATGGTCTTGATATTGGTGTCTTGATTAATCCTGATGCATTACCATATGTTAATGGTGAAGGTGGAGGGGTGATGAATTTTGTAAATTGTTTTGAAGAAGGATCGAAATTGAAAAAGTAACTACTTGCAGTATCGGTTAGCCATATTTTTCCATTAGAATCCACTGAAATACCATTTGGAGCTTGCATGTCAATCGGTAAGTTGTATTGTGTGTAATTACCTGTTTGTGGGTCATATCTTACAAGTGATCCTCCTTGTTGGTATATCCATACTGTATACCATATTTTTCCAGTGGAATCTGGGATCATTGTACTTGTAAAATTGTAATTGCCAGGAGAGGGAATTACATTTGATTGTAATGTCTGCCCAGTTTGATCAGTACTAAACATTACTACTTTCTTTCCAGTAAAGTCATTTACTAGCAAATTATTTCCATTTTTCACTAGCATTTGAGGAAAAGCTTCTTGTCCGCTTGTTTTTGGGAAGATGAACTTTGTGTAACTTTTATCGACCGGATTAAATTTCCAGATTAGATTATGCTGTGAATCTGTATACCACAACTTTCCATCTGGCATGTACTCTATACCCCACATCATTGATTTTTCGCCTTTTTGCCATTGTGGGTTTGTAAACTCCTCAAACTTTTTGTTTACAGGATCGAACTTTCCTATGTTTCCAGAATTAGATTCGGTAAACCATATGTTTCCTGAAGGATCAGTTGTTATTCCAAGAGGTTGTGTACAAGCGGTAGGTATCTTGTATTCTGTAATATATGAGTTAGATTCGGCTCCGCCCGTCTCACAGAATGTGGGCCTCTTGCTATCAGGATAGTTGTCAGCGGGGGTGTTTGTTATGGTGGTTCCAGTTTGTGTATTTTGTGGAGCTGTTTTAGGGGCACCCAGACTTGCAACACTAACTGTAGAAATAACGAAAATAGCCATAAATGATATAGCCAGTATTTTTTTTGTCTTTGACTTCAATACAATTTGGCAGTTTTTACCTTGTTATATCTTATACTGGTATTTGCAGGAACAGAGGCGATCAGATTATTTTCTTTTAATTGAAAGCGTCTTTTGTACTTCATGCATACTGTTTAGAAATTTTTGTTTGGCTTCGTATTCATCTTTTACTTTTATGATTATCTCAGAAGCTGAAAACATTACATCTTTTACAAGTATTGGTGCACTCAAACCAAGTAATTCACTTAGTATGTCAAGCACATTTCTGAAGACAGCGCCTCCTCTATATTTGAAAGTGGTGTTACCGTCAGCAATTTTTGGATTTGGCTCTAGTGGTATTACAAGATCTGGTGATGTGAATTCAGTAATGAATGTAGAAATGTCTTCTTTTATCTTATTTGACAAATCTTCTTTTTGTAAACTTAATCTCTCTCTTGCCTTTTCAAGATCTCCTGTGGCATCATGATATTCTTCGCCTATCATCTTTGCAAAAGTAGATTCTGTTGAACTCTTCAATGGAATTTCGTGAATCCTAAAATTTACTGTTGCAAGCTCGTCTTCTACATCTTTTAATTGATTCCTGTTTGTCTTAATGCGGTTTGCAACTTCTTCTAAAAATGTAAAGTCTGACATGCCCTAGCTAAATTCGTGGACGACATCCATAAGGCTCTGTTTGAATTCCTCTGTAGTCAATCCCCATTTACCATATTCTTCCTTGTACGCATCCCATGACGCTTCTGCCTCGCTTGCAATTTCTAATATCTTTGGTCCTATTGCTTTGGTGTTTACGAGGATTGTAACATTTGCTTGTTCACTTTCTAATATTGGTATCTTGATGAAGATCATTCTAGCTTCTTCAATATGGAATCTGTCTTTTATCATATTCTTAAGAATCTCTCTCTCCTTAACATCGAATTCGCCTTTGATCTTGACCAAGGCACAACAAGAGTCCTTTGGACCTCCCTTGTCTCTTACATCATTTTCATCAATGTCAAACAGTACGGCATCTTCTTTTTTGTTGATGTGTTCTACAATTGCATCCATTGTATTTGTCTTGGTGGATCCTGGCAACAAATCACTACTCCACTGTCTTTCCTCTGGCATGATTGGAATTACCCATGGTATTGCAAACCTCGGCCTCTTTGTGGCAAGCCATGTTCTATAGTTTGACATGTCCCACTCTGTTTCTCTTGCAAATGACGCAATAAACATGGAAATTGCATTTGCTGCAATTAGATTCATTCCTCTGTAGTCTTTCCATCCAACTTCGTGTTCTTTTGGCAAATCATCAATAATTGATTGCATCTTATCTAGTCTTTTTTCATGTTTGTGAGCAAGCTGTCGCAACGTCTTGTTGGAAAACAGTATTGAACAATCGCTGTATTTAATTTGGTGTTCTAAATTCATTACAATATTAATTGCAGCAGCTTCAAGTATAACAGGATCCCATCCAAATTCTGGTAGCAATCCAAAAGAAGCAATCGTTGCGTGTTCTTTTGTATCTTTTTTTATGTATTGCATAAATGCACTTGCAAATGAGCTACCGGTTCCGCCACCCATGGCAAATGGGATTGTAAATCCTCTTACTGGTTCTGGTGAAAGTCCTGAAAGTTGTTTTTGCAAGTCATACTTCGTGCTAACTTCTTTGATAAATCTAGTTCTTCCCTCTGCCCAATTTCTTGCAGCTCCTCCCGCTCCATGTATTACATGCTTGTCTCTGAGAGCAAACAAGTCGGGATATGATTGTAAAATGAGGTTTGCAGCTCTTGGATCCAGGTCTATGAGTAATGCTCTTGGTATGAGAGGTATCTCACTTCCTCCATACGAATTTGGAAAACGCAAAATGGTACTACCGTATCTTTTCAGCACTTGGGCCTCTTCTTTTTCTCCCTTTAAAACAGGCTTTAGTGGGTCTGCACCAACATCAAGCAATAATCTTCTATATGCTTCGGCACCCAAACCTATGCCACAATGGCCAAAAGATGTCATAAGTACTGGGGCTGGTGGAAGCGGGGTATGCTTTGACAACTCTAATCACTATATGAAAACGAAACTCTGCACTTTAACCAGCCAGTATAAGATTGTGAAGTCTGTACTTGATTGTTATAGACATGAAATTGTACTGTTTGCAAAGTTTTACCTACAAACCAAATTCGCTTTTTGGAATTTAAGATTTAAGCATGAATCATTCTTAGTCTTCAGTTATTGCCTTTTTCAGTTCACGAAATTCTTCTATTGTAATACTACCTTCTGCAAGCCTTATCCTTAAAAGACTAAGTGATTCATCCATATTGGCAAGTTTAGGTGTAGGTGATGCGGATTTATCCTGTTGTTCTGTTTTGACTGTTGTCAATTCTTCAATATACTTAAAATCTGAAAGAACAAGGGGTTCCCCCCGTTTTACTGTGTCTAGCATATCACGCAACCTTCTGGTGTCTCCAATACCTGCCGCAATCAAATGCTTTAATTTTTTTAGTATCTCCTCTGACATGTCACTTTACAATAGTCTTGAATCTGCCATCCTCTTTTAGCTTATCGAATATTGGGTCCTTCACAGCCCATGTCTTGATTGTTTTTCCATAGTATGAGACTGCCTGGGCCAGTAGAACCAATGCATCATTATTTTCCCCAAGTCCTGCCTTACATCTTGCCTTTGCATAAATTATTGTCCCATTTTTTGGATATTGCTTTAGTAGGGTATCAAATATAGTAATTGCTTCTTGGTGTCTTTCAATCTCTGACAATTCATTTGCTTTGTAAAACATTGCTTCATAATTTTCTGGTTCTTTTTCTAAGACTATATCAAGACAAGCAAGTGCTAGTTCATGATTTTTTAGTTTGCCAAGGACAATTCCCTTGTAGTAAATAGCAGATATGTTATCAGGTTCTTTGTCTAGTACCTTGTTTAGACATTGCATCGCATCATCAAATCTCTCAAGTCGTATTGTTGAAATGGCCTTGTTATATGACGCTGGAGTGTAATCTGGATCAACTTGAAGAGCTCTATCATAATACATTAAAGCCTTTGCAAACTGACCTGACTCTGAGATCAAGTTTCCTAGATTTGTAAGTGATTCAACATGATTTGGTTGTGTCTCTAGAATTTTTTCAAAACAAGTCATGGCCTCTTTCTTTTTTTCAATCTTTAGTAATGACACTCCTTTATTATACAACGCATCGACATGGTTGGGATCTTGTTTTAAGACCTTGTCAAAAAATGAAATTGCATTTTTATGTTTTTCAAGCTTGGCATATGTTATACCCTCAAGAACTATCTTGTTTAGATCAGAGCTTGAAGTCATTGTAAAAATTAAAATTATTTGAGTATATTTCAGTTGTTGTTAGTTACGGTTGATTCTGGGAATGCCTTTTTGATGTATCTAGATAAAGTACTATATTGTATTATGAGCGATGATAGTACCACACCGAAAGTTATAGCTTTGAGCGTCTCTTTAAACTCGCCTTCTGGTAGTGTTGCAACAAGTGCCACCGATAATGCACCACGCATACCGCCTATCATTATTACATGTCTCCATTCTTTTGGCACCTTTTCTTTTGTAAACCTGTGAATTGCTGCCAAAACTGGGTATGTTGAAGCAGCTCTTGCTGCTAATACGACCGCAAATGCTAATCCTATTAGTGGTAAATTCTGCCCTATTCTAACTACATCCATACTTAATCCTAGATAGAGAAAGGCAATCGAGTTTGCAAAAAAGGCAATCATTTCCCAAAAGTTAGAGGTATATGATCTTACTCTATCGCTTATGATTTCTTGTTTTCTCATTGTTACAGTGCCAAAGTATAATCCGGCAGCAGCAGCTGCTACAAGTCCTGAAACTTCAAGTGTATTTGCAATAACCACTGATCCAAATAATACCGCGACAGACAATGCTGTTTCTGAAAATGGTTCATCCATAAGCTTGTGCAGAAAGCCTGCACCTGCAGCAAGTCCAAGACCTATTGCAATGCCTCCGAAAAATACTATTGCAAAATGTCCGGCTTCATCTAATATGTTAATATTGATTGCTTCAACAGGTGTGGATGTGTCAACGACAAAACCCTGTGCTACAGCAATTGCAAATATTGAAGAAAATATGATAACGCCAGTAGCATCATTAAAACTGGCTTCTGATTCCATGAGGGCAGCAAGTGGTCTGGGAACCTTTACTCGTCTGAAAATTTCTATTACAATGGCAGCATCAGTAGGAGCAATCAATGCAGCAAAGGCAAAAGCTGTAATTGCAGGCAAGCCAGCTACGTATGTTAGCAATAGTCCCCCAACTATTGTTGCAAGAACAACTCCAACAGTAGCTAATACGAGAGCCGTTATTCTTATTAGCTTAAACTGTTCTCTGTCTACCTTCATCATTGCTTCATAGATCAACGGAGGGACAATGAAATAGAGAATTAGCTTAGGACCAATCTTTAGGTCTCCTATGTTAAGTATGCTTATTCCAAACAAATGTGTAACTGAAATTACGATCCCAATTGCAACCAATACCATGGTGTATGGAATTTTGATCTTTGAAGCAAACAATGAAGCAACAAAAATCGTTCCAAGGAAAATAGGAATGATGTATTCATTAGATAACAAATGTGACACGCTAAGTGTTTCTACCATCCTCCTCTTTCAAGTTGCTAAATTATAAAAATGGTTCCAAAAATTAGAAAAAACAAATAAAATTGCTATTTTCTTCTATTTGTATTGTCTTTTTTTAAGAGACGAAATCCAAGATAAATAGCCAGCGAAATGTTGACTATGCCAAGTGAGGTGAGTATGAAATTTGGCTTTTCAAACACAAAAAGACCCATGAAAATTCCCCATATTCCTGCTACAAGAAACATTATGGTTATTATTCGCAACTTTGTCTTTGAGGGAGGAGCTTTCATTAGCGATGCTCAATTTGTGACACTATTAAACATTAGGTAAATATCTTGAAGTTTAGAATTCTTTTCTTGTATTTTGAATAAATTTTGCGTGAATTCTTATTCTCTCTAAGGTCTGTGCAATCTTCATCTCAGTTCCCGGAACATGATGTCTTGCAAAGAATTGTTTGATTTCTTTTTCTTTTTTCATATCAGCTTCAATTGATACACTGCCAATTATTCTGTTTAACAAAGGATTTCCCACTCCAAATCTTGACACAATTCCTTTCCAGTTCTTTTTTACCCACGGCCAAACAAGATCTTTTCCAATTGGATTTGTAACTAGCCTTGCAATCGGCTGGAAGAGATTTTGTGTACGAACTTCTTTAGATAACACGAAGGATAGCGTCTTTCTTAGTAACGCCTTGTCTTGAAAATTTGCAAGTGAGCTCAACAATCTAACCATCTCCTCTTGTGTTGGGGATTTACGATACATGTAAAGCATTTTCTTGTACGTGATTGAATTCCCATTCCAAGCCACAATAGAATACACTGCATTTCGCAAGTCTGGGTTCAACGAGCCGGTCTTTAGAAAATTTTCAAATCTTTTTTGTGCCTCATTTATGATTTCATCATCATCTAGCTTTCCAAGTGAACCTATTATCTGACTTCGTAGAAGTGCAGTTGTTGGTCTTTCATTTGGTTTTGCATCCCATCCTAATTTATCAAATATTTTCCTAAAGAAATCTTGGTTGAACTGCTTTATATGGTATCCTGCTTCTTCTTGTGACAATAATGTATATAGAAAATTCAAACTTCCTGTAATGTCTGATAGTACCACATAATCATCTTCTTCCTCATAATGTCTGACAAAGTCAAGATATTTTTTAAGAGGTATCTGATTTGATATGCACAATGCGTAGACATCATGATGTATGCTCCAGCGATCGACATTTGATATCGCCTTTGATTCAATTTTCCACCCCAAGGTATCCAAAGACTCGTCATCGTATTTTACTCTGTAAAAGCCCTTTTGTCCATCATTTACCTTGTACCATCCCTTGAATGGTATGGTGACAGGACCTCTCATTAATTTGGATATGGTTTTCTCTCCAGTTCTAATAGATAGTGGAATTATCCAGTTTCCAGGCTTTGCCTTGGCACTATTTTCTAATAAAAACCTCTTCTGTACTAATTTTACATTGGAATCTCTAACAGTAGCTTCAATTATTGGATATCCAACCTGCTTTACCCATGTGTTCATCATTTGCGCTACCGGTTGTTTTGATGCAGCACCAAGTGCATCCCATAGATCTTCGGTTGTCGCATTTGCATACTTGTGTTTTGTAAGATAACTGTGTAGTCCTTGCCTGAATTTTTCTTGACCGATAAAATTCTCAAGCATCATCAATACGCATCCTCCTTTGTTATAGCTTATCTCATCGAATATCTGTCTGACATCTGATGGACTTTTTACTTTTACATCAATTGGGTGTGAAGATCTTAGTGAGTCAAGACTAAGACCTCCGGTCATTTCTGAAATAAGAAACTGATCCCAAAAGTCCCATTCTGGGTATAATGAATCAACTGCCTTTGTTGCCATAAATGTAGCAAAACTTTCGTTTAACCATAAATCGTTCCACCACTTCATGGTTACAAGATTGCCAAACCACTGGTGTGCTAATTCATGTGCAATCACTTCTGCGATATGTTGTTTTGTTTCAGTCGATGACGTCTTTGGATCATAAAGCAAGATGGTTTCTCTAAACGTAATTGCTCCCCAATTCTCCATTGCACCAGATGCGAAATCTGGTATTGCAATCATGTCAATTTTTGGAAGTGGGTATGCAATCTTGAAATATCTTTGGAAATATGACAGAAATTGCTTCGTAAATTCAAGTGAGAGTCTTCCTAGATGTTTTTTTCCACGTGTTGTGATTACTCTAACAACCGTCTTTCCTGATTTGCCCTGAATGTATTCAAAATCACCTACTCCAAGATAGAGAAGATATGTGGACATTACTGGAGTTTTATCAAACCTGTACGTTGTTTTGGCACCCGTTTTTTTCTTCGAAATTATAGGCATGTTGGATATTGCAGAAAGGGCATTGTCTACTACAAGTGTTACATCAAAACTTGCCTTGGCCTCTGGTTCATCCCAGCAGGGAAATGCTCTTCTGGCATCCGCTGCCTCAAATTGGGTTGTGGCAAGATATCTTTCCTTTCCTTTGTACTTGTACTTGCTTCTGTAAAATCCCACAAGTTTGTCATTTAGATGACCGACAAAATCTATTGAAAGATAGGCTCTGCCAAAAATTTTCTGAGGTAAAATTATTGTTATTTCCTCTTTTTCCTTAGCAAGTCTTGCCTTTGCCCTGATCTCTTTACCATTCCATGATATTGAACATCTCTTGATATCGATCTCAGCAGAATTGAAAACTATCTGGTTTACAGGTCTTGTTGCATGAATTAAGATTTTTTCTTTTCCCTTGAAAGTAAATGTCTTAAAATCTGGCTCAAACTTGAGATCATAATTTATTGGAAAAACAGTCTTCACGATACTGTGATTCTAAAATACGAGTAATATATCTTTGATTTAGCGTAGAATACTTGTTAGCCAATGGATGAAATGAACTCCAAAGAACACAATTGCAACCGACTTTACTGTTTTGCCTGTAGTCATTGCAACTGTGTACTTTACAAGACTGTATTTTTTTGTGCCAGCTACAATTGATACGACATCACCTATTATTGGAATCCAAGGAGACAAGAAAATCACTGTAAACCATCCATATTTGGTCATTATGCCAGCGCTTTTCTCTTCGTATTTCTTTTCTGGAGTCTTTCGAAGTTTTTTGAGCAGTCTTCCATTGTAGCCTAGATAATACGCAATATAACCTCCAATTATAGATCCAATCGTGAGTACCAAAAACACATCAATTGGGTTGATCTCTGCCAAGAGCAGTGCAGAGACAGTAAGTTCAGTTGGTATTGGAATAAAACTTGAAAAAACTCCATTGAAAAAAAGCCCAAGTAATCCATATTTTATGAATAATGTATCATGTAGTACAGATTGTATAAACTCGCTTAGCATTATCTTATCTGACCATTCTTCTAGCTTGTTTTAAATGAATTGCCCTGTTTTTGATAATGATCGTAAATTGCATTTCCAATTTTTTTGAGAAGCTTTGCTTTGGATTTTTGTGCCTTTGGGTTATGACTATAATCTTTCTTCTCAATTAATGTGTGTAATCTCTCAAGTTCTTCTCTTGAAAGTGCATGGATTCCCTGTCTTGATATTACATCTAAGAGATGCAGTCTCTCTAGATCGTCATCATTATTTTGCACGTATTGCCTGCTCTTATCTTTAATATTTGTCTTAACATTGTTTTACTGTATATGCTTTACAAAACTTCAGTGTCATTTCACAGGGATTTCATTAAGGTAAAAGATGATCATATTGAGATTGGCATAATGGCAAAACCAGTAAAAGGACAGGCAAATGTTGAGATTGTTAAAAAAATTGCAAAGCATTTTGGTGTAAGTCGATCAAATGTGAGAATAATGTCTGGTGAAAAATTACGAGATAAAATAATCGAAGTAAGGACAACTCCAAACCCTAAAAAATAAGATAAAATAGAACACACCTGATGCGAAACTATTTGATGATTGTACTTGTTTTGGCATTATCTACGATCTTGATGATCCCAACGTCGTATTCTGAGGGTCTTACAATATCACCAAATGCAAATAATACATCTACTGCAACTTTTGAAAATGGTGTATGGCACACAAAGGTTAACAAACAAATCCAAATAGCTGCTGATATTGTAAACAATCAGGACAAACCACAGACCTTTGCATATTTGGTTCAGATACAAAATCAGGACGGAGTTGTTATTTCATTATCTTGGCTTACGGGATCACTTGACTCTAGTCAAACACTTAGTCCTGCACAATCTTGGATGCCTACTGTTCCGGGAATTTATACTGCTCAGATCTTTGTGTGGGAAGGAATTGACAACCCAAATGCGTTATCTCCAACACTTTCTATGAAAATAGAAGCAACATAGATAGCAGCAATTTAATCTACTGATCTTTATGGATAGAAATAAACGACTTGGACTCGCCTTGTTTCTTGCCTCGGTGGTTGCCTTTTCGTTTTACTTTATCGGCTCGCCATTTCTATCCCAACAACCAACGGGAGATAATCTGTTTGCAAGCCCGAACCAAAATCCACAAAATATTGCTACGCTTGAAGATGACGTAGATTCTTGTTCCTCTACACCTACATCTGATTGTGATCAAGAGATGTTACAGATAAAGCAGTTTTGTCAGCAAAGTAATGACCAAAACATTCCTGTATGCTCTGATCATAGAGTTCAATCATACATTGATCAAAGAGGACTTGAAAGACCTTCTGTAAATATTGGTAACTGATTTTTTATTTTTCTGCTTCTTTTACAAATTTTGTCATATTCTTTTTTATCAAAGGTATGATCTTTTTTGTTATGATTTGATGGAAATCATCAGCATTTGCATCAAATGACAAAAGAAGCACATGAGCAAGCCTGCTGTTCTCGTCTGCAATTGGTATTGTAGCTCGTGTCAATTTTGTATAATGCGAACTTGCATAGACGATTCGACCAAGTAGATATTCCCATCTTAGTCTGGTGTACTGTCTTGTAGCTGCAGTTATTGCATATTGTGCTCTCTCTTCTGGTTTCATAAGCGGTTTGAGACCCTTTCTTTCATAGAATCCTTCAATTGTGCCATCCCCATCAGCAATTCCTGCAAATCTTATCTTTGGATCTAGAGAAATTACATCTCTGCAAAAATCATCAAAGAACTTTGCCATTTAACAGATGGATATTTCGATTACTATATTTGTTTTCTGTATAGTTCCATACACGATTCCCCTGTTTTTGGAAAAACAGGTTTGCCACTCTAAGATTTCTGAACACTTTGTGGTTTAAATTTCTGAAACATAAAATTACAAAAAAGCATAAAACCTATCCATATGCCAAGCAAAAATACAAACGTCGCGTCACCAAGACATTTGTGACACAGATAACGATTGACAATAAAGACAAGAAGACCCCCAACCAATGCTCCTATTACGTAATCTATTAGTCTCCACCAAAAATACTTCATTGTATTGTTGTAATTTTGGCTAAAATATAATCTGATTCTAGTGATTTTCTTGAATAGGTTTATTCAGCATGACGCTCGTAGATGAATAATGGTTGATATTGTAATGTTACTTGTGATAATTGCAATTGGTGGACCAGTAGGAATAGTAGTAAGAAAGTTATACGGCAAAAAAGGAACAGATGATAGTAAATTTGCCAACTCTGGTACTTATGTGCGAGACGATTCGTTATATTCCTACAATTCCACAAACGAGGACCAAGACGAATATTATAAACAAAATAATAACTCATAAATTCATCTCTGATTTGATGTGTTGATTATGTTGCCTCCAAAAAGTCCCGAAGAATCCAAGGCTGAGATGACGGTAAGGATGTTTCCCTCAAATGCAAACCCTGCGGGAAACGTCTTTGGTGGTGAGATACTAAAACAGATTGATCTTATTGCAGGTCTTGTTGCCCAAAGGCATTCAAGAACAAATGCTGTTACCGCATCAATTGATAGAGTGAACTTTCTAAGGCCAGTATTTGTTGGAAATGCACTAATTCTAAACGCTAGGTTGACCTATGCCCATCGTTCATCAATGGAAATCGAAATAACAGTTGAAGCAGAAGATCTGATGACCGGAAAAAGAACTCTGACAAATACTGCTTATGTAACATCAGTGGCGCTTGGAAGTGATGGCAAGACTGTAGAAGTTCCTCCCTTGAAACCCGAAACAGAGGATGACAAGCGAAGATTTGCAGAAGGGGAACAAAGAATGTTACAACGACTCAAGGAACGAAAGAAAAGCTAGCTATTGGCAACTGTACAATTCAGGAGGTCCGTTTTTAATTATTTTTTGGAATTGATCTGCGCCATAATTTTTTTCGACTGCATAAGGGATAAATCCAAAAATTGGGGCATATACCTTTGTGGTTATCTGTGCATTTGATGCATTAAATTGCTCGCTTGTATTTTGATATTTTGTAATTACATCCTTGTTTAGCGCAAATATTCCATCAAAGGTTGATGCCGATTTTGGAGAAAGTGTTCCTCCTCCAATTGTGGCAGTCTCTATTACTTCTGATTTGTAAAATGCTGTTATCTGATATTTACTAAATGAGACAGGAAAGTATGATGGATTACAAGCATCAGATTGGATTGAAATCTCGGTATCGGATATGATTGCTTGTGTTCCCCGATGGGGCCTAAACTGTAATGAGTTGACTGCATAGACATCAAGTACGGTATATGATATGATGATTATTGCAGCAATAACTGCAATTGAAATTACTCTTTTTTTGGTATTTGTTTTTTTATCACGTGTATTTGATTCTGCGTTATCATTATCTGGCGTTTCAACAGGTGTGTCTGTGGGAATTTCTGACATAAAGCCAGGATTATCGCTAGAATAATCTTTTGGTATGACAGGAATATCAGTTGGAACCTCTACGGGCAAATCATTTGCAGTAAACTCATGCTTACCTGATATTGATTCAATATAGTCTTGATCAGAATCACTAATAGGCGTTCCTCTGCGTAATAGTTCCAAAATGTTTTGTAGTCTTGTTAGATCTCCCTTGCCAGAACTTATCAATTCTTCTACAACCTTTGTGAGATCCTCTGACATCTGCTTCAAAGACTTTACACTTAATTTAAAGTAAGTGAACACAACTACAACTTTTAATTTTAGATATGTGAAAACAAAATAATGCCAAAAGTAAAAGTTGAAAGAGTGATCAAGGCAGACAGGGAAAAGATCTTCGACTTGGTTACTGATTTTGAGCATCTCCCAACTAGGTTTCCACAATTTTTCAAATCGGTCAAAGTGATATCAAAGGAGGGAAATACAGTAACAACAGAAGATTATTCCGTTATTGTTGGAAGGGAAATACATCAAACCACAAAACACATACTAACACGACCACATATAGACGAAGTCTACATATTGTCGGGGGACGCAAAAGACAGCCATATTGTGACAACATATGAGACAGTTGCAGAAGGAACCAAGGTTATAGTGGATGGAGATTTCAAACTTGCAGGAAAACTCAAGCTTGTTGGATTTATGGCGAAGGGAAAGATAGAAAAGGGAATCGACCAAGTTTTCGATGAATTTTCCAGAGCAGTAGAATCTTCCTGAGTAAATTGTACCTTTAGATCATGAACAAAGATTTTGGAAAATCAAACGGTTACTTATTCTCATCTAAAGAAATATCACCTACACCAAACTGTGATTTGATCTTTTCTCGTTCTTTATCTAATTTGGAAATTTCTTCGGATTCTCTCTTTTCATCTCCCTGATAAATAGTCCTTATCGGCCATGGTATTCTGATATCATATTTCTTAAACTCCTCATACATTATCATACGCATATCCGTCTTCACTTTGAACTGCGAACCATAATCCTTTGCATAAACCCACAAAGTAAAATCCAATGATGACTCGTTAAAATCTTCAAACCTTACTACTGGCTGATCTATATCTGCCAGGGCATTCTTGTCACATCCACAACTTGGTTGGTTTTCCTCTAGATAGGGGCAATTTTTTTGGATAACTAGGTGTCTACCCTTTTCATCTTTAGATTGTAACATTGTTAATTTTCCAACTTTAATCAATATGGCAGCCACTTGTTTTGGGTCATTGAGGTATGATACTCCTACTTTGACTGTGGCTGGAACATATGAAAATTCTTTCGTAAAGTTGAGAATTTGTTCATTGATTAATTGATTTGTGGGAATGATGGCTAGTGATTCATTGAGTGCGTGTCGTATGTATGTGACTCCTGGAGTTATACTGTGCACATATCCATTAAATCCAGTATTCAGCTGAACTCGATCTCCTTCTTGTATTGTCTTGTTCTTTCTAATTATCAAATACGCAAAGTAATTTTCCATGGTTTGTTTGAGTGCCAAACCTACTCCTACTCCTAGCCCACCTGTTGCAGTAGCAACTACCACCAAATCTACACCCCACCATGTGATTACGCCCAATATGGTTGCAATAAAAATTCCAATTGGGAGAATTTGGTTAACAGATCTAGGCATGGATTTTTGTTTCTGTTCAAAATATCCTGGAGGCTTGCCACCAGGTACAACATATTCGTAATCGCTGAGTCGTTTAACCTCCATCCAATCATCTATTGAATAAATTTCACGAGGTCTTACTTTCAGGCTAAGTATGCGTCCTGAAGCATTATTTCCATTCAAACACAAGTTCAAATATCTTTCATATTTTTCTCGTTCAACTTCTTTCCATTTCTTGAACGGATCTTTTATGATTTCTTGATAACTACCTATTGTCATGCCGCCTACTCTGTAATTTTCCAAGTGTCTGCGGCCCTCTTCAGTATTCATATATTTTTGAAATTCTTCCTTTGTAAACTCGGGAGGAATTTCTGTAGGCGGCATCCATTTGAAAAACTTGTGGTATAGATCCGGTGTATTTTCACAAATACCATATCGATTTCCACGACATACGTCACAATTGCCACACGGATCATCTGGAAATCCACGTTTTGTCTTCCAATTCTCAAAATCTTCTCTTTCTTTTTGGTCTGAATCATGTTTTCGTAAAATAATGGGAACCAACTGAGATACTGTATATCCGATAATCAATATGTTAATAGAATTTAGGATCTTGGCAAAAGTTTGTTTTACTGTGGGTATTCCTGTGGAAGAAACTTCAGACTCATCAAATAAATCATAAATTTGTATGTAAAAATTCGTAGTAGATATCAATGCAAGAGCAAAAAATGGCAGAATGGCTTTGCGTATGAAACGCGAGAGATGTGGTCGTGTATAACTAAATTTTAGCCTGCGAATCCAATTTGCAAATTTAAAATAAATTGAAAAAATTGTTACTAGACCAACTACCAAAATAATTAGTTGAATCTGTAGATCATTATTTGATAAAATCAAGGAGGAAAGATTTTGAATTTGCCCAACTGATGAAGGCTCTACCATTGGATTTCCTTCACTCTATATTTATTTAAATGTGTGAGAGGAAAATGTTCATTTTTGTTAATTTGAGAGAAATTATTTTCGAGACGAAATATTTGATTTTTATTTTGTTTCATTATTGTTAAATCTTTTCCTAAAAATAAAAATAATGAAAAATTTTTGCGAACGAAATAAATACGATGAATCATATCATAATATATGGGGTTACAGAAATTTGATGATACTTGGAGTGAATTTAGCTCCCCACAATACAAATCATATACCTTAACAAATTTTCGTGATATTCCACAAATAAAAAAATTATCACAGGAAAAACACTTTGAGATTGAAGTTGTGGGAAATGTTCTGCCTTTTAAGACCAATAATTATGTAGTGGAGCAACTCATAAACTGGAAAGCAGTACCAAATGATCCTATATTTATTCTAAATTTTCCGCAAAAAAATATGCTAAGACCTAAACATTATCTTAAAATGGCAAATGCTCTGAAAAAAGGTCTAGAAAAAAAAGAGATCCAAAAAATTGCCAACAAAATACGATTACAACTAAATCCACATCCTGCTGGTCAAATGGAACATAATGTTCCAAAACTTAAAGATGGAACCAAACTTTATGGAATGCAACACAAATACAAAGAAACCGTCCTTTTCTTTCCAAGTCAGGGACAAACATGTCATGCTTACTGTAGTTTTTGCTTTAGGTGGCCACAATTTGTCGGCATGGAAGAACTCAAGTTTGCTATGCACGAGACCGATCTTCTAATTCAATACTTAAAAGAGCACCCAGAGGTAACAGACGTCCTCTTTACAGGTGGAGATCCAATGATCATGAAGGCAAGGTTACTATCACAATACGTTGATTCCATACTGGATGCGGATCTGCCCAATCTACAGACTATTCGTATTGGTTCAAAAGCGTTAGCTTACTGGCCTTACAAATTCATATCAGATGATGACTCGCAAGAAACTCTTGATCTATTCAATAGGGTGACAAGAAAGGGAATACATCTTTCATTTATGGCCCACTTTAATCATCCAATTGAGCTTTCAACAGATGCAGTAAAGACCGCAATTTACTCAATTCGAGAAACAGGTGCGCAAATCAGAACACAATCACCAGTTCTTAGACACATCAACGATGATCCTAATCTCTGGGCGCAAATGTGGAAAAAACAAGTCTCTTTGGGGATGATTCCATACTATATGTTTGTAGTAAGAGATACTGGCGCGCAACACTATTTTGGGGTTCCATTGATACGAGCACAGGAAATATTTCGGGATGCCTATCAAAAAGTAGGAGGTTTATGCAGAACAGTCAGAGGGCCAAGCATGTCTTCTACACCTGGAAAGATACAAGTTTTAGGAGTTGCAAAAGTAGGACAACTAAAAGCTATTGTTATGAGGTTTTTGCAAGGAAGGGATCCTAAATGGGTTCAAAAACCATTTCTTGCAAAATATGACAAACGAGCAATTTGGATTGATGATCTAGAACCATTCTCAGGTAAGAAATTCTTCTTTGAGGATGGATTGAAAAAGATTTTGAAAAAAGATTCAAAGGCTGTTGGAAAGGACAACAGCACAGCAAGTGGCGGACCTCCATAACACAATATAACAAACAAAGACATGACGGAAAGCAACATCATTAAAAAATTACAGGAACAGGAGATTGACTTTGTTGATTTTTGGTTTGTTGATATTTTTGGTGAGCTTCACAGCGTAGGAATTCCATCTTATTCACTTACAGAAGATCATTTCAAGAATGGTCTTGAAAAACTTGATGCAAGTTCTATCCGTGGATTCAAATCAGTCAATAGATCAGATATGGTACTTCTTCCTGATGTCACTACTTTCAAAATATTACCTCCTGACTATGATGATAATAAACGAAAAAATGCAAGAATATTTGTTGATCTTTATGAGGTATCAGATTCTTCCCATGTGAGATACAATCGAGATTCGAGAGGAATAGCTGTAAAAGCAGTAGAAGAGTTGAAAAATTTTGAATTATCTAGAGCAGTGTGGGGGCCAGAACTTGAATTTTTTATTTTTGACAGAATTAGTTTGTTTCCGTCATCTATAGGGGCCATGCAATCGTATGGTGGTTCAGGATATTCGATAGAATCTAGTGAAGCGCCATGGACAAGAGGCAACGCAAGTACTAGAATAGATCTAAAAGGTGGTTATTATCCTGCACAACCAAGGGACACACTTGATAGGATAAGAAAAGACATCTGTGATGACATGTACAAATATTTTCAAATAAAAGTAGAAGCACAACATCATGAAGTTGCTACCTCTGGTCAATGTGAGATAAATCTAATACATAATGAGACAATTGTTGCAGCAGATAATGTTGTCACTGCAAAAAATCTTGTGAAAGTAAAATCAAAGAAAAATGGAAAAGTTGCGACATTTATGCCAAAACCAATCTATGGTGACAATGCATCAGCAATGCACATGCATCAAAGTGTTTGGAATAAAGAAAAGAACATGATGTATGATCCCAATGATAAAGTTGCTGAACTTAGCCAATTGGGTAGATACTATATAGGAGGTTTGCTTGATCACGCAGATGCACTATGTGCTATATCTAATCCTACAACTAATTCATACAAAAGACTTGTACCTGATTTTGAAGCACCAGTCAATGTATGCTGGGGAATAAGTAATAGATCATCTGCAATTAGGATTCCAATGTATTCGAGAGGAAATGAAAAAAGCAAAAGAATAGAATATCGTGTTCCAGATCCAACTGCCAACATCTATCTACTTGAAGCAGCATTGCTTTTGGCAGGTCTTGATGGAATAAAAAATAAAAAAGATCCAGGTGATCATGTTGAGGAAAATGTTTACCGGCTTACACCTGAACAAAAAAGAAATTATAAAATAAGATCACTTCCAAGTACACTAAAAGATGCTTTGGAATCACTAAAAAGCGACCAGAAATTTCTAGAGCAAGTGTTTAGTAGAGATTTCCTTGATGCTTACATATCCATGAAATATGCAGAATACGATGCTTTTGCACAAACCCCTACTCCCTGGGAAGTTTCAATGTATATTGATACATGATCAAGTATCTGAAATAAATGTGTCTTTTGGTTGAAGTTTTTTTGCGCTTCCAAGACCTATGGTAGTAATTATTACCGTAGAAATTATGACTACAAAAATTATCTGTGGATATGCAGCTGCATTGGGCAGGCCAAGGGTTAATGGAAAGGTGGCCAATACTGCAGCTGCTAATCCACGTGGAAGCATAACAGATGTTACCTTTCTTTCAAATGCGGAAAATCTTTTGGTAAGTATTGCCTTTGATATTCCAAACCGTCCAATGTAAAACACAATTGCCATTGCTATTCCAAATACGATAAATCCAAACTGACCAAAATTCGCAAGTAGACCAATGAACACAAAGAAGAAAGATCTTACGATGAATGTTATCTGTTCATGAAATGAATTTTCGGTTGAAACTTCAGGCATCTTGATTCTAAGGCGACGTCCAAGAACCTTTCTGTTTCCCAACATCAAACCAAAAATCAATGCTGTAAGTGCACCTGATTCTCCAAAGGATCTTGCTAAAAAGAATAACACAAATAAAATTCCAAGTGTTAACATGTAGGAGTGTTTCGCATCTGATAACCTTGAGCTTAGATACATCCATGGTAACCCAACTCCAAAACCAAGAATCAAGCCAACCTCTATGGATCTAGCTGCAGTTATGCCAATTAGATTAGGATCAAAAGTATGTGATGCGATCTGGTTAAACAACAAAAATGCTCCAATTGTTGAAAGAATATCTGTAATTGCGGATTCCAAACTGAGCATGGCTTTTGTCTCATCTGAAATACTTAATCTTCGAACAAGACCAAATACAACAATTGAGCTACTGCCACCTATCATTATTCCTAATAGCAGCCCATCTATCCAGTGCCAACCAAGACCATATACTGCTATAGCTGCAGCCGAAATAGTAGAAATTGCAAAACCTGCAACTGCAAGCAAAGCTGCAAAATGGGCAGTCTTGATTATGCTTCTAATGTCTAAGTTGAGTCCACCGTCAAACATGATTATTATCAATGCAAGTGCTGAAAAATATGGAACGATCTTCAAAACCACCCCAGTATTTACAATACCTAAGATCGGTCCTACAATTACGCCAAAGACCATAAGAAAAGTAACATCTGGTATGCCGGTTCTTCTGAAAAATGCCTCGCCGCCAACACCAATGAATATTATAATTCCTACTGCAAGTAGAACAACTTCAGCTGATGCTAGATTGATTCCATGTAATACATCATTAATTAAATAATGGTTTAGGTTGGAAATACTATCTCTCAAAAAATTTGAATTGAGTACTTGTTGTATCTTATCAGAGTAAGTTGAATTTTCTAATGTAAATAATAACGGTAAAATGCTAAATAACAACTTGCGAACTATTGTTGATTTTTAATATGTTTAAAAGTTTGGAATGAAATAAATGAAATGCGATATATGCAAAATTTAGATGTCGCAATTTTATATTACTTTGTATGTTTTGTTGCTGGTCTTATTCATAGTTGTTCCTACCCAAGTGGCTTTTGCTGATAATGGAACAATAACAATTCCTCTAGGTGCATCAAATCCACATTTTGATACACCGGCTCAATTTTGGTATTCTCCACCGGTCTTGACAATACAAAAAGGTGATACCGTAACATGGATTAATTCAGACAAAGAGATTCACACGGTCACAAGCGGTATAGGAGTTGATAGAGGCCAGATAGCTCAGGCCAAGTTGGAGGGAAAGTCTGATGGTTATTTTGACAGTGGCCCATTCAAGCCCGGACAGTCTTGGGCTTTTACCTTTGACAAGGAAGGAACATTCTATTATTTCTGTACAATACATCCTTGGATGGTTGGAGCAATAGTTGTAAATCAGGCAATACCTGATTTTGCCACTGACGCGCAAGGAAATAAGATTGACAAATGGCCAGTTGTAAAATACACTGACGGTAAACAAGTTGAAGTTGATCTTTCATGGGAGCCACATGTTATTCTAACAGGAGAGAAGATCACATTTGTTTTCAATTTCTATGATCCATATACTTCGGCTGAATTTATGACCTCTACGCCATATCACTTTACAATAACACAAAATGGGACAGAGATATTCTCAACTGATGACGCAACACAGTATACTGGAGGCTACAAATATTTTGTATTTAATCATCCAGGATCTGTAGAATTTAAGTTTGAAAAAATAGGCAATACGGATTCATCTGTACAGTATTCCACTATGGTATTTGAAAACCCATCTGAAGTAAAAAGTAGTGTGCCTGTTATTCAGCCCGCGAGAAACTTGAACCTAAGCTCAGCAGTTCTGATACTTTTCATTGGTCCTCCAATTGTAGCTCTTGCATTTATTGTAATATGGGCAAAGTGGGGCAGTAAATTTAGGAAAAAAAATTTGGATAAACAAGAAAAAAGATCAGCTATATGACTTTGGTTGCAAAAACACAAAATCATCAATTAAATCACATTTATTGATAATTTGACATTAAAAATGGGCATGCCAAAATGGATCTGTTTACATCACAAATTACCATAATGGATTTTTTAAAACCTACAAAGTTCCGCCTGATTAATTGACGTTCAAGATATACTGAATATAAGCAATGGACATAGAAACAAGACATCCTATTTTGGACGGTACATACTTAGTCAATGCAGACCAAAATTATTTTGATTTATTGTGCGGAGGAATTTATTTTGAATAAAAAATCTACATTGTCAATATTTCTTTTAGCTGGAATAACTTTGCTAACTTGCAGTACTGTTGTTACAATAATGCATAATTCTAATTATATCAGCTACAACTATCTGCCATTCTCTACTGCTCAAAATACAAAAAATACTGACGATCAATTTGATTCTGGATCAGACGTTGTCACTAAAAAACAAAAAAGAGGACGAGCTGATTTACTTTTTGGTTATTCATCTGTTGAGGATTCTGATAAACATATGGCAGACAATACTGTAACCCCAAAACATACAACAGTAAGTCTTGAAGAATCCATCAGTGTTAATACAAATGATGATAGCAATAATTTACAAAATGATTTGACAAAGATTAGAACAACAAACAAAATCGTACTGTTAACTGATACTTTAACATTGCAAACAGTTCACATGGATCAAGCTATATTTTTACCTACCCAAATAAAACCTGAAAAAATTACAACACTTGATAGAATCTTAAACCCGGAAAGAATACGATACAACGGGAAGGCCATTGTATTTGAATCGCCACAGGTGTCATACAATGATGTTATGAAATTGCCACAACAATTTGCGGATCAAATTTTGCAAAATCTTGACAAAGAACCGCAACTTAATCTTGCACAGTTTGATGTAATGGTATCACCAATTTTTGTAGCAGCAGAAAATGATCTACACCAATTCAATAATAATTTACTAATCTTTGTACATGATGTATCATCACCTGATAGTAATGTATTGCTAGTATTGCTTGTTCCCCTTTCGGGTTATATTCTCATTCGTTCTGAAAATGAGAAATTAAAAATAAAAAATCAAACCAAATTTTTATCATCTTTCTTTATTGTAATTTTATTATCATCAA